>Ga0209756_1002105_pt1 | contig 17567 bp, 17 predicted proteins | sample ETNvirenome_6_85_FD_184071 | JGI IMG/M metagenome (GOLD analysis project Ga0209756, IMG submission 184071) | Marine viral communities from the Pacific Ocean - ETNP_6_85 (SPAdes) (version 3) | ecosystem: Environmental > Aquatic > Marine > Oceanic | place: Pacific Ocean | collected 2013-06-19
AGTTTTAACATATCTTTGTCCTTTAATAGCTTGAACCAATTGTCTTGCTTTCATTGATACATAAGACACAGCAGGGATTGCTGTTTTTTTTGCAACACCTGTTGCACCAAACAATTGTACCAGCGCTTGAGTAATTCTACCACTAGCTGTCTCTACTGCATCTTCTTCTGCTTGCTTTTCAATTACACCTAGCCAAGTACCTTCAAAAGCTTTATTAAATTTTTCAGCTAAACCTTCATCAACAGGAACATCTGCACCTAGCTTTTCTTTTGCTATGTCAGTAAGTAATAATCCAAAATTGATAACACCCTTAGGTATTTTAATTAAAGCACTAACAGAAGCACCCGCTAAAGATTCCTTTAAAGAAGCTTCATTATGTACGTTGGTTGGAATACCAACTTGGTCCCTACTTATTTTTTTCTTGTCCTTCTTTGTGTCTTGTTTTTTCTCGTAATCAAATTCTCTTTCCTCATCACCAAGTTCAAATCTTGATCCTTTACCTGGATAAAGGAAATTAAGTATCTTAACTTTAGCACCACCATCCTTGATTAATTTTTCTCTGGCCTCCGCCATATTCTTTTTTATTTTCTCGGGAGGAACTCCATCTTGTAAGGCTCTTTCTGAAATTTTTCTTAATTCGTAATTGATATATCCTTCTTCCCTAAGGATACGCATCATCTTTTGACCAAGGTCCTGAGCTTTTATAACCTTTTCTTTTTCTTCTTCAGTAGGGGATATTATTTTTTGAAGTATGCTTCTATCTTCAGCCATGTAGACTCCTATTCAGGTTGATCTACTGGGATAAATTGTTTGCCATTTTTTCTGTAGAATCGTCCGTTTCTATAATTATAATAAACCATGCCATCTTGATAAGTATCCTCAAGGTCAGTTTGATCACCTGGACTTGCCTCTGTTGGCAAAGTGTAGACTCCAGTATCTGCATTTGGTTCACCCATATATAATAATGTTGCTGATTCAATGAATAATTGATCCGTGTCTATATCTTCTTTTGTTACGCCTTCAACTTCACCATCAAATATTCTTTGTGCAGCTTCGGCTATAGATATAGCTGAATCATAACCCAGATCCTCGTCTTGTTCAAGTAAGATACCTGCTCTAGTTTCTATTATGTCCTGTTTTATTTCACCTTCTTCTTTTTGAACTCCAAATATTTTTTTCTTCAGTAACCAGTTTATACCTTCAGCTTTTGTTTTAAATAGACCAGATATCATACCAGCTTCAACATCTTTCATTAAAGCAGATAATTGATCATCGTTCATTCCTTTAATAAGATCAGCAATTAAAGCTCTGTCTTCAGTTGTTTCCTTTCCTTTGTAAGCATCTTCTATTTGTTTTGCTTGTTGAAATTTTGCAAAAGGCTCTTTACCTGCTGCTGCAGCTGTAGATAAAATATTTCCTTGTGGTGGTCTTGACGCTAAATCTAAACCAAATTGAACCCAGAAATCTTGCTTACTAGTATCTTTTCTAGGTTGTCTTGGAGCTAGAGTATCTATTATACTTTTCTTTTGTTTAAGTTCTTCAACAATGTTTCCATTATCATACCCCTGCCTTGGTGCTAGCCCTGAAGTAATTCCTTCAGCAGAGCCACCAGTTCTAAACATCGGTCTTCTTAATATTCTATTCATAATTATACCCAGCTAGGCATTCCACCGCCACCGCCCATTATTCCACCTAGAACTGACATTGTTCCAAGAGCTGTTTGTAATGGTGTTGGATCTGGTGTTTGTGTCATTGAATATTGTCCCATTATTGGAGCTAGTCCTTGTATACCTTGACCATAAGTTTGAAGTCTTTGATAAGGTTCGTTAGCCATCATCTGATTTGCTTTAGCCTGTGCATCTAAAACTCTTTGGCCTTGTTGTTGTTGAATTCCACCTATTTGACTTAGCGTTCCAATATCAGCACCTGCTAATTGTGGAGCTAGTCTTGCTAATCCTTGTTGGTAAGTTCCTAGTCCTAATTGACCTTGAGCTAATCCTGCTTGTGCTCCAGCTAAACCTAATTGGTTTGTATAATCTTGTTGTCGTAGCGCTGCACCTTGTCCAAAACCTTGTTGTAACATTTGTGATTGTAGTAGCGCACGGTTTTTATCTGATTGAGTTTGGTATTCTGATTGCATTACACCTTCTCTACCACCACCAAAACCACCTACTTTAACTGCTGCATCTGATATACCTTGCTGTCTCATTGCAGCTTGTTTGTCAAATTCTGATAATGTTGCATCAATAACTTGTGATTGATAAGGAGACATATAAGAAGCAATTGATCCTGCTCCCGTCCCTGCACCAGTTCCAGTCAGACCTGCTGCACCCGTAAGGTATGGAGAAACTCCACCCATAGTTGTTCCAGCTTGTGTTCCATAAGTTGCTGCTTCACTTAAATAAGGAGCATAACCACCAACACCTGATGCTGCTAAAGATGCAGCTTGTGTTTGTAATGGATCTTGTGCTGCAACTGATGGTGCAAACTTAGAAGTATCCATTGGTTGTGCAGTTAAACCAGATAACTGCGTTGCATAGTCTTGTCCTAATTGTGATATAATACCCGATGGTAAAGTTCGTTGTTCTGTTATTGCCATTATAATACTCCTTCTAATTTTTGCGCTGTGGCGAACATGTTTCTTGCGCCCTCTAATCCTTGAGATTCTTCTGATATCTGTCCGCCTTGTTCTAAGTTATTCATAACATTTTCCATTATCTCAGCGCCCTTGTCGATGTCTCCTCCGCCTGCCGAACGGACTGCATCTGCTGTAAATACAAATTCATTTTTACTTAATCTAGCTGGTACATCATCAGCTCGTTCTTGTCCACCTATTGGTACAAATCCACCTTCTTCTCTGTAATCTTTTTCCATGCCACCTAAATCCATTAAGCCACCTTCTTGAGCTCCGATTCTTCCGCCTTTAGCTTTTAATGTTCCTGTTGAAGTTGTTCCAACTTGACCAATTAAACTGTCAATCTGTTGTTGTTGAAAAGGATCAAGCACACCATAAGAAGTGCCATATAGTTGATTAGCTACTTCATTTTGTGCATAGTTTCCACCACCAGCATACCCAATTCTTCCGCCTTGAGCTGCTTTTACAAGTGATGGATCAAGTTTAAATCTTAAATCATCTCCTCCAATTGCTGATGCCATATCAATTCTAGATGCATCTCTTGCAGTATTTTCAGGAAGCGTTGGACCTGGATGGTCTTTAGCATAATCATGTGCTATCATTCCAGCACCTATTGGGTAAAAAGGATTTAATTTTGTTTCATATTTTGCTGGTATAGCTTGTACGGCTGGTGTTCCTTTTACAAATACTGGTTGTTGATCACCATAAGATGTTTCCCATCTATCTTTTGTTCCAGGTACACCTGCTACCCTTTCACTAACCATCGTTTTTAAATAAGGGTCAGGTAAAATATCTTTATCTAAAAATTTGTGTTTTGTTCCTAAACCAAACACACCTAAAATATCATTTACAGATAAATTCTGTTGAAGATTAGTATTTCCAAGTAAAGCATTTAAAATACCACTTTGATTCGTTCCTTGTGTTTGTGGAAAGACACTACTCATAAGTGAGCTGTAAAAAGGATTATTCATTATTGAACTTACTGTTTGATTCTCTGCTTGTTGAGTAGGATTATTTGAACCAGGTAAAAAACTAGTTAAATATTCACCAAGAGAAGCTTGTCCTTCAGGTCTATCTCCACCTATTACTGCATCACTTCCTCCTAATAAATTTCCTATCCAGTTCTGTCCCACATCTGGGCCCATTCCTAAAGATTCAGTAAGAACATCTGGAAGTCCCCATTGATTAATAGCACCACCAGCTATCGCTGCTGATAACATAGGATTCTCTTTAATTTCATTTGGAATTAAATCATCAAATATTTTGTCTTTAACATCTCCAGCTTTTTCTTTTATCCAATCCCACGCACCATATTTCATTATACCAGGTTCAACTCTACCTCCTGGTTTACCTATTTGTTTAAGTCCTGCAATACCACCACCAGCTAATTGTTGTTTTCTTGATTGCGTGTATGTAGGTTTCGCTGTTCCGCCGTAAGCATAATCTCCTGTATTTAATTCAGGCATCTGATAAAAAGGCATCCCAGGTCTAAACTGTGGATAATCTTGTTCACTATAAACAGGAGGTCCCATTGCTCCTGACATAGGTTTCATACCCTTAAATAACTTTCTTAGTTGTTCTAATTTTTTTAATCTCTCATAATAACCTTTGTAATCTGCAATATCTTCTACATTAGGATTTGCAATTCTAAATTCTCTCGCGTCTTCTATTTCTTCCATAACTGCTGGATTACCCATTGGTCCTGCGTCGCCACCACCTTGATAACCAGCTCTTCCACCTTGAGCCATACCTGACATAACTTGTCGAACAAATTCTTTAAATGATATCGGTGTTTGTCCTTGTTCTTCCATTTCAAAAACGTATTTTTTATATTCATTTACTAACATAGGATCGGCTTGAGCCATTAATTGTTGGTCTGGAGATTTAGGTCCTTGATTACCTGAATAGGTAATTTCTCCTGCACCTGATTGTAATGATGATATTCCTGTTCTATCTATAGCCATAATTTTTATGTGTTAATTTTTAAAGGCAGGATTTTCACCTGGTTTATAATAATACTTGTTTTTCTCATATAAATCAAGCCTATGATGTTACTGTTCTAGGTTTAATTTCAAGCGCAGATAAGACTACATGTAGTCTATTAGCTGTTGCTGCGGTTACTTTAATTACTTCGCTCTCGGCGACGACTAGTGGTGCTGAAAGCAGTTCTGATGTTCCACTGGCTGAGATCGCTTTAACGTTAAAAAGGCTAAAAACAGCGTCATCTGTATCGGTTATAGTCACTGTTATAGTATCAGCATTACCTGAATCTTCAGATACTATTATTGATTTTACAACAGCTGTTGTAGCCGATGGTACTGTATATAATGTAGTAGCACTAGTACTCGTTAAATCTACTTTTTTGTTTACAAATGTATTAGCCAAAGAAATAAGCCTCCGCCTCTGCTTCTTCTTTCAAATCCTGTTGAAAAGAAGTGTTTAATTTTTGTACTATACTATCAACGTCTCTAACAAATGATTGTTGAATCTGTTGATCGTATTTTTCTAAAGGTTGTGTTAATGATTGTACTATTCTAGCCATTATGTTAGCCTCATTCCCCCAACTTCACTTACTAAGAAATCTTTCATTTGGTTACTAGTTTGTGTAAGTGTAGCTAATTGATTATTGTTTAATTTTTGTCCCATGTATTCACCTGATTCTATTACTTTGTTTAATTCAGCATATCTTTGTTGTAAAAGATCTAATTGTTTTGGTGAAAATTTTTGAACACTTTCAGTTATTACATCTTTAGGTGCAGTTATTACATCTTTAGGTGCCGTCGTAGTAAATTCTTTTTTATATTGTTCTTTACCTTCACCTTCCCTAGGAGGAGGTAAAGTTGTAATTCCTGTCTTATTTGGTGTTGTCAAATTACTTGTTAAAGTTTGCATAACATCTTTTGGTTTATTAAATCCAAATCTTTCTGCTAAATTAGATACAGTGTTAGCTGTCCTCCACATCGAATAAGGTTTAGCAAGTGGTGTAGCAGCAAGTAATTGTGGAGCTACAATACCTAACCCTACATTTTTCAAAAATTTTCCTGGACCAGTATCAAAAAAGGGGGGTTTGTATTCTGCTATTGCTTTTCTTGTAGCTTCAGCTTGTTTTACTGGATTGTAAGTAGGATCCCAAGAAACAGAATCTGGATCATCCCATTCACCATGTATGTCTGCTACGTTTACTTTAGGGCTATCATCAAAACCTGTAGAATCTATATGAAGTTCATCAATGTCCCCAGTTATTTCATATTGTTTTTGTTTATAATCTTGATTGTTTGTTCCACCTGGACCATGGCCTTGTTCATTTCTTTCTTTTGGCGTCATTTGTGCTGTAGGTTCGCCTCTATCTACTGCTTGTTGTTCTTCGTTATCTAGTGAAGAATAATCTGGTGCTGGTGCTGGTGCTGGTGCAGGTGCTGAATAAGTTGAAGCAATTCCTGGATGAGGGTGACTATCTTTTTCTTTTCCAGTATTTTGATTACCGCCACTTGTTGGTGCAGGTGCTGAATAAGTTGAAGCAATTCCTGGATGAGGGTGTCTATCTTTTCCTCTATAACCTGGTCTTAAACCATGTCTAGTTGGTTTAACTAATTGCCCATTGGCATAATATTGTCTTACGCTTTTATCAATCATCTTCTTCCATCCGCTTGTATATCTAATCTAAAAGTTCCAAGCTTCCAATGTTGTTTCTGTCCTGTGTTATCTATTTTTAAAGCTATCGCTCTTGCTCTAGCTCTTGTATCTATTTTATCCGTACTTGTTGTAGATGTAAAGGGACCTAATGAAGAACTTGCTTCTGAATCTGTTGGATAATTTTTTAAGTTTAATGTAACTCTCGCATCTCCAGTTTGTGATAAAAAGTCTGGAAGCACTCTTCTAATTTTCATCATGTATTCACCATCACCCCTTAAGTCTGCTCCTCCACCCTGTGTTGCTGATATATCAAAATCTCCTGATTGAATACTTGCTGCAATAGCACTTCTTGCTCCACCTTTAATTTGATCTTGTCCTGTTTCGTGTTCAAAGTAAACTGTAACACCATCAGTATTTCCAACTGTTGCATCACTTGTAGCAGATGAGTCATATTCAGTACCATGTGGTTTTCCAAATATAGATGAATCAAACCAAGAAGATCTAGCTAAAGAACTTGTAGTCCATACTGGTCTCTCTGGTGATGAATCCATAAAGTTATAAGTTACTGATCTATTATTAGATGCAGCACCACTTCCTGGATAGAACCAAGTAACTTCACCAAACAAGTTATTTAATCCTGCGTAAATATGGTTTTTAGGAACGGTGTTAATATCATCGTAAACATAGTCTTCAACTAAACATGATAAAGATTCTAGTTTACCAGTGTATCTAAAGAAACCATTTTCTGACATCCAGTAAGCTGATCCATCAACCTCAACGGCTGCATGTTTTCCAATTAATCCACAGTTAGTTCCAACTTGTTGAAATGAGAAAGTAAATGGAGCACCAACAAATCTCATAATAAATAAAGAAGTATCAGTCCAAACATAGATTGCATCCCGACCTCTTATAGCTCCCACGATCCGTGTTCCGTCGGCCAGTCTTTGTGTACCAGCGGTATTGGTTGCGGAAGGTGCATAAGAAGTTGTGGCATTAATTGATTCTTGATCCGACCATCTAATGTACATATCATCTTGAGTAGATGTTGTTCCAATTGTTGTTTCTGTTCCAAAAAATACTAAGTGTCTATCAGGTGTAGATACTAAAGTTTGTACTGATGCTGTTGGTGCATTGGCAATAATAGTTGCTCTTGTAGATGTTGCACCAGATGCATCTGAATCCCATTCAAAAGTTGCACCATCAACGATAGTTGCAATCAATTTATTTCCATAATTGTCCAAGGACCAAAGTCCTGGAGCTGTTACAATGTCACCTGTTTGCGATGCACCCCATTTAGTATATTCAGAAGCATCGGTTACTGTTGCTCCATCACTATGTGATGCAGCTGTTGTGTTGTCTGATCCTCTTGTTAAACCTGATAAAGTTCCTGTACCAGAAGTGTTTGATGTATAAGCAATTCTTTCATTATCTATTAAAACTGTTCCTGAAGCAGGAAAACCTGATGAATCATCTAAAACAATACTTGATGAACCTGAAGTTAATGCTCCATCTAAAGTATCAAAAACTTCTCCAGCTACAGTACCACCCCATAATCCAAGACCCCAACCAGCGGCTGACGCCTCAACTGCAGGACCAATTGAATAATAATGTTGAACTCTTATTCCACCAGAAGTACTAGCTCCTGAACCAGATTCCGCTGACCCCATTTCAATTGTTAGTGTTGTAGAAGTTGGAACCGTTGTTACCATGAAATTTGTATCATCAAAATCACCAGAACTAAAATCAGAGTCAGTAATAGCTGTAAAATTATCTAAACGAATAATGTCATATTTAGATATATTGTGATCAGATGAAAAAGTTAACGTAACAGTTGCATCGCTTTGTGTTGTTGTAAAAGCACTTGTTAAAGTTGTTGTAGATTTAATAGGGGTAATGTCATAAAAAGCTCCTCCAGAATATACATATAACATTCTATTTGTACCCAATGCAGCGTATTTAATACCAGCTGCATTAACAAAATGGTGTAAAGCTGTGTTTCTACCAGTTAAAGTTATATCTCCTAATTGAGCCCAACCACCTATTTTTTCTGGAGATTGATATCTGAAACGAACATAATCACCACTAACCCATTGGCCTTCACCACCTGTGGCTGTGACTTGTTTATTGAATCCTGGGTCAAATCTTAATTTTTGTAGCATATAACTCCATCATATTATGTGCTCCTTATTGGTGGAACACCTAACATCGGCCTTTTGTCGAACCTATTCTTATCAGCAAAAGGACCATTTACATGGTTATAATGAAGGAATACTTGTCCACAAACATCTCCTTCAAGAGGTTCTCTCCAATGCTCTAATTTACATCCACTATATACTAGCATATCTCCTACTTCAAGCAAGACTTTAGTGCCTTCTGGAGCATTGGGTTTATGTATATTTTTATATTCATCTATGACTGTGTCAGCCCCTGTACCATCTATAAATATAGGCCAAGGATCACCTCCTAAGTTAAGGGTGCAAGATATCTCACAACTAGGTCTATCTTTATGACGTTTTAAAATATCTCCTTTTTTATATAATCTAGCGTAAGAATAAGTAGGTATTAATTGAAGCCCTGTTTCTTGCTGCATCTTTGGTCTTACTTTCATTAAAAGAGTCTCCATTACAGGGTCAGCATAGCAAGAGAAAGTATTTGGAATTTGTTTATCGGTCCATGTTCCTAATAAACCTGTGTCATAAGTTATGTTATTTTGATACATCCACTTAACTGCATCTCGTTTAAGTAAAAAATAGTTAAATATAAAATTAGCTAGTTCGTAAGAGATTGCCCCTTCGATAACTTGATATTTTTGTTCTTGAAAATTCATTATATTATAAAATTAAAAGACACTGATATTCTTACATCATTACTTTGATTAAGTTCTACTTTATGCCATAACCACGAGGGAAACATTATAAGTCTTCCAGGTACGGCATCATAATAGGCATCCCTCCACAATTCTCTAGGCATTTTACCTGGTTTTCTTGTTGGCATTATTTGTTGTACTCCTGGTCTTGGATCCATTAATGCTAATCTACCAGAATTAGGTTTTGCTTTTACATAATAAGCACCAGAAAATAATGAATTAGGATGTATGTGATTATTGTTATACCCACCAGGTGGATTAATGTTAGCCCACATATTTCCTAGCCTAGGCTCCATATCTAAATGTTCTTCTTTAACAATTTCATTTTGCATTTGAAATAATTCTCTAATTAAAGGTTCATATTCTTTTTTATGATTCATATCAGTTTGTGAATGCCAACCATTAACATTAGTCTTACTAACACCTTTATCTTGATTACTCCATTCAACAATATGTTTTTCTAAATACGAATTTAATTCATTGGCGTTAGGTAAATCTTTAATATAAATAATGGTTGGGAATAAATATTCTTTAATCATTTAAAAGGTTTCCCACCAAACCACATAACGAGTGATTGTCTTACACCACGAGTTACAGGTGCTACTCTATGATTTAAAAATGATGCAAATATAATTGCATGTCCTTGTTTCATTTTAGCTCTTTTACCTTTAGCCATTAATTCTAGTTCTCCACCTTCAAAGTGACTCTCAGGAGATAATAAACAAGTCATAGATATTTTTCTAACAGGCGGTTCATGGGTCATATTAACATCTGTATCCATATGCCAATCATAGAATCCTCCTTCAGGATATTCTGTAAACTGAGCCTGTTCTGTTATTTGTATATTTTCAAATCCAAAATGATTTCTATTACATTTTTGAATAAATTTATTTATATGATCATACATTTCTGGCATATCTTTAAAAGGAATCCACCCAATAGTAGTCACTCTTTTTTTAGTATCTGTTCCACCACCTGGCCTTCCCATTCCAACTTGTGCTTTTTGTGGTTTCTGTCTATGCCCACATTCTATAACCTGTCTACATTGATCGGGTGTAAACAAAGGTTCTCTAGTCTCAACTATCCAACTTTTCCATTTAGGTTCTGTTATAATCATGAGGCACTTCTATTAATTACTGGATTATAATCTACATCACAATTACAAGCTAAAGTTCTTCTAAAACCATTTCCATTAAAAGGATAAACACAATGCCTCATATCATATGGAAATATAAATAAAGATCTTTCTTTTAAAATAGGACCATAATCAACATTTGCAAATTGTCCTGATGAATTTCCTAATATTTGTAATTGTCCATTCATAGGTTTTCCAACCGCTGAATACTCAACACCAGTGTCTTGAGGTAATTTTAAAATCATAACTGAAGATAGCCCTGTGTATAATGATCCTTGATGAATATGCACAGGGTTGTATTCATTAACTTTCATTTCATTCACCCATACAGAATTAATATGCATTTTATATTCTTTAATTTTATTCCAATCTAAATAATGTTTCATAACCATATAAAACCATTGTCTAACATTTTCTGGTAAAAAATTATGTGGATGCATTTTGTTATTAGGTGGTCCATCAAAAAATAAAGAATGCTCATTTACAATTTTACCTACTAATTGTGGATTAGCTTTAGGTAGTTCATGTCGTCTTGTTTCATAAATATGATTAATAATATTATATACATCTAAAGGAACTTCGTATCTTAAAACCGATTGTCCTAAAAATATAAAATTAAAATTTAATGTGCTCATATTTTTCTCTTATTCTTTTTGGTATTCTTTCAATGTAGGGGTTGTATTCTTTCTTAATTTCATTCCGTATAGTATGCATATTTTTGCCAACAATTCTATCATTATACCCCATTCCATTAACTTGAACTTGATCTAGATCAAAAAATCTATGTTTAAAATAAGGTATGTTAAAGAAAGTATACACTTTATTTATTTCTTCTTCAGGGTTTTGTACTAAATCATCATACTTCATAAAATGACATATCTCTGGATAGTTAAAAGCATTCTGTATAGCTTCTAAATCTTTGGCAACAGCCCCTTTACTATTCATAACCATACCTAATTTTTCATCGTCATTTTTACAACCATATCTATTAACAAATGCATCAGGGTTTTCTGTATACCATTTCATATAACTAGCTAATACCTCCATTAAATCTCTAAGTATTACTACACACTTAAAAGGTTTTTTAAAATGTTTTTGCATTAATTGAAAATTACCTTTAGTCATTACAGGACCACGATCTATAATATATTTCTGTGGCCAATTTTTATAATAATTTACATAAACAGAATCTAATACATTGTCTAAGGATTGATAATCTGGATAGTTTTGAAAGACATCTGTTCCTTTTAATAAAAATAAATCTTTCATAATCTCCAATGTAATAGAATTAGGAGTACATGCTATATTAGAATTTTGATTCATAATAGATGCAAACATCGTATTACCCGATCTTGGCATAGCAACTAAAAAGAAAAGTTTTTTAACTCTGTTGTCCGATTGAATTTTTTTCGAATTCCAGTTTTGCATTTTCTTTCTTTTTATTCTCTATTTGTAAATCTTTCTTAATTCTTTCAATCGATTGCAATTGACCTAACACATTAAATACTTCTGGTTGCGATGAGCCCGATGTTAATGTCTCTGCTTTATTTTTCATGGTTAAATGATAAGAATTTAACTGGTGAGTATTTACATTTTTAGTATCAAATGAACCATCATCAAATTTCTTTTTAAATTTAGACCAAGTCTTTATTTCTCTCATCCTGTCTCTTGCGACCAACTGCATGCTTGCTTTCTGATATGTCTTTTCATCTATATCTATTTGTAGCAATTCTTTTTTTAATGGATCTTCTTCTTTTTCTAATTTCTCTTGTATTCTTTTTTGTTTAACTTCTGCTCTTCTATAATCAAAAGATAACTGCATTAAATTTTCTAAGAATACATTTTGCTCTCTAACACACTGCCAGTATTTAGCAGCCTTCGTTGGGTATTTTGCATCATTTAAAACAGAAAACTGCATCTCAGTCTCCGTTCTAAACATTTGTTTCTTGGTCCAGGTATCTCTAAGCTCTTCTGTTAAACCTTTAAATATTTTAACCTCTTCTGGGTCTAATAAATTATTTAAGTTTGGTGCTTCTTTTTCTATTAACGCTTTTATATTTCTTTTATCTGTCATAAAAATCCTTTCGTTATTTCTAATATACTTATTAATTAATCAAAGTCAATAGTTGATGCTGTATCTGTCGCTGTTTCTCCTGTAAATTCTTCTGTTGTGTTTACTAAAGAAGTACCATCTCCTCCTGCAAGAAATGCTGAAGTTTGTACACCAGTTCCTCCACCGTAATGTCTCCCTGCTGCCATATTAGGGTTAGTTGACCAATTTGTGCCATCATAATTTTCCGATGAAGTTAAATTATTAGGTTCTCTTCCAGCAAATTTCATACTAGCTGTTTGAGTTCCTGCAACTGCTCCAGATCCAAATTTTTGAATACATGAATTTCCTGAAGTCCAGCTTGAGCCATCATATTCTTCACTACTTGTAAGTTGAGTATCAGGTGCTGTTTCTCCTCCAACAACTAGTCCAGCTGTTAAAGTTCCAGAACCTTGGGTAGCTCTTCTTGTAGTATTTAAAGCTCCTCCAGCTGTCCAACTTGAACCATCATATTCTGATGTTACATTTGTGTTAGCTGTAGCTGTAATACCACCAGCATGAAAAGCAGCTGTCTGAACACCTGCTCCTGCTCCAGCAGCTACGGCCGCAGGTAAGTTACCAGTTTCAGTCCATGAAGAACCATTATATTCTTCTGTATCATCTGAACGATTAGCATCATCTGAACCATGACTTCCACCGAATGCTACGGCAGCAGTTTGAGGTCCACATGCAGCTAATAATCTTCGTGCTAAATTTAAATCACCACCTTCAGTCCATGTTGTTCCATCATATTCATTAGTTGTAGTTGTAGATGGTTGAGCACCAGGTGTATTTACTGATCCTCCAACACTTGCACCAGCTGTTAAAGTTCCAAATGCTGCATTTCTATATACAACAGAAGGTAAATTTGTACCACTAGCCCATGCACCAGCAGTGACTACTGAGTGTGTAATATGAAATTCTTCTGTGTTTGCCTTAACTGCTGGAGCTACATAACCAGCTGTAGCTAAACCTGCTACTGCGGTGCCTGATCCAGATAGACCTTCTCTTCCAGTTCCTAAATCACTTGTTTCTGTCCAACTTGTACCATCATACGATTCTGTCTCTGTTGCACTACCTGGACTCTTTTGTCCTCCAAAATAAATTGCATTTGTTTGTATTCCTGAAAGTCCTGCGGAATAACGTGATGTATTTGTACTATTTACTTCTGACCATGATGTTCCATTATATTCTTCTACAGAAGTATCTTTAGCAGAAACAAAACCATTAACAGCTAAACCTGCAGTCTGAGTTCCAAAACCCGAGCCAGCAGTTATAAGTCTTCTAGCAGTATTCATGTCGTTTCCTGCTGTCCATGAACTACCATCATATTCTTCAGTAGAAGCAGAATTATTTCCAGGAGGAGTTCTACCACTAAAAGCTACTGCTGCAGTTTGTGTTCCTCCACCACATACATTTGATCTTCCAGTATTTAAATCTCCAACTTCTGTCCAACTAGAGCCATCATATGTTTCTGTATTATCAATATAATTACTTCCCCCTCTTCCACCATAAAATAGTCCAGCAGCTAAAGTTCCTGCAGCTCCACCCGCATATCTAGCAGTTCCAACATTACCACCAACACTCCATCCTGATCCATTATATTCTTCAGTTCCAGGATGCTGTGAAAATGGATCAGCAAATCCTCCAGATGCTGCAAAAGCAGCTGTTTGAGTTCCTGAAGTACTAGTAAAATATCTTGCAGTTCCTAAATTTGCACCAGCTGACCATGCAGAAGTTGCTATATACGCTTTTAATTTTCCTTCTGTATTGTACCAAACATCTCCCTCTGTTCCAGGTGATGGATCATCGGAAAGGTACTTAACTTTAAGACCTTTTAATTCAGTGTAGTCTGCCATTTAAATTCCTTTAGGGGATTGTAACGAAACCTGGCTTTGCACCAATTCTTGCAATTTTATCATCTGCTGATTCACCATCAACATTGTTATTGTCCCAAGCTGTTCGTGCAAGATCATCAGATGCTTTAACTAAAGCTTGTAATTCTGATTTAGTTTTTTCAGTGCCGTTTCTATCAGCTAACCAAAATGCGCCTTTTTCATTGTATCCAATAACCCAGCAGTCAACATAGTTAGATCCATCATGACCAGAGTAACCTCTTAGAAAAAAGTTTCTTCTGTCTTCATGAGTAAAGAATCCTTTACCAGTGTTTGCTGCTACGCCATATAAAAATAGTGCCATATTAATCCTCCTTTTTTACTTTATATATTAATAATATCATAAATCAACTATCAGTTATAGTCTTTAAATTTAATGATGTTGTATCTTCACTGTATATTTCTGTAGTATTAATATCACTTGATCCATCATGACCCGCTGTTGTAATAGCCGCTTTAGATGGACCACCAGTAGCATAATTATTTTGTCGGCCACCTGCTAAAGATGGTCTTGTAGACCAATTAGTTCCATCATACCCAATAACAGTAGTTGCTCCACCAGAAGCTCCTCCTTTACCTACAACCATTCCAGCAGTTAAAGTTCCAGTAGCTCCAGCTTTAATCCAAACGGCAGGGGTATCATTTACTTCAGTCCAACTAGAACCATCATATTCTTCTACATTACCTCTTTCGTTAGGTGAAGGGGGTGCTACCATACGTCCAGCAGATACTGCTGCTGTTTGAGTCCCAAAGCCCATTGAATACCCTCCAGCTGTATTTAAATCTGGTCCTTCTGTCCAACTAGTTCCATCATAGTGTTCAGTATTAGCATATCTAACTGAAGTTGGAGGATAAAATGTACCACCAAAAGCAATTCCTGCTGTTTGAGTTCCTGCTCCCGTTATTCCATATCTTCCAGTTCCTAAATTATTTCCTTCAGCCCAACTAGTACCATTATATTCTTCTGACACAGTTGGATTGTATACAGCTGGATGGCTGGATCCAGCTCCAAATAAAGCTGCTGTTTGAGTTCCCATACAAGCTCCAGAGTATCTAGCAGTTCCTAAATCATTTCCTTCAGTCCAACTAGTACCATCATATTCTTCTGATAATGCTGAAGCTGCACTTATATGACCACCTGCTAATAACGCAGCTGTTTGTGTCCCATCGCCTCCACCTCTATCTCTTGCTGTATTTATAGCTCCACCACTAGACCAAGCTGCTGCTGCGACAGTCATAGCTGTATAATTCCATTCTTCTGTGTGATTACTTTTTCCTGAAGGTAAGTATCCACCTGCTCCAAAAGCAGCTGTTGTTGTTCCACCAGACCCCATGAGATATCTCGTAGTTCCTAAATCTGCTACTTCTGTCCATGATGTACCATCATATGTTTCACAAACATTAATTATTCCAGGTGATGCAGTCCCACCTGTAACTATAGCTGCAGTTTGTGATCCTGTTCCAGTTCCTATATTTTTTCTTCCAGTATTTAAATCTCCACTTTCTGTCCAACTAGTACCATTCCATTCTTCTGTTTCACCATTATGAGGATCTCCTCCAATAACTAATGCAGCTGTTTGTGTTCCAGCACCAGCTGATCCATATCTTCCAGTATTAACATCTGCTATTTCTGTCCAACTTGTACCATCATAAGACTCTACATAGGCTCTCGTGGTCCCGTCAGAACCAGTCATCATTAAAGCTGCAGTTTGTATTCCTGTGCCTGATCCTGAATGTCTGCCTGAATTTAAATCATTTCCTTCTGTCCAAGATGTACCATCATATTCTTCAGATTCATCTCTAGCATCAGGAGGGGCACCACCTACTGCTAATGCGGCTGTTTGTGTGCCAGCACTACCTATAGATCGTCTTGCTTGATTTAAATCTCCACCGTTAGCCCAACCAGATCCATTATATTCTTCTGTGTTAGCTACTGCAGCATCTGGAGCACCAACTCTTCCTCCATAAATTATACCTGCTGTTTGAGTTCCAGTAGCACCTAACGAACCTCTAGTAGTATTTATAGGTGAACCAGCTGACCATGCACCCGAAGCAGCTCCTACTTTAAATTGACTATCAGTGTCACTATAAAAAATTTCACCTTCACCTTCAGAACCAGATAAATCAGAAGTTAAAAACTTAATCTTCTTTCCAAATATTGCTTTATAATCTGTCATTATGATGTATCTACCGTTTTTGTTCTTGCTGCTAAAGAAAATTCTTCTGTTGCTGCTACAAAACTTGGGTTTCCACCAGCTGCTCTTATTGCACTTGTTGAACTACCAAAACCAGCTACACCACTAATTGCAGTACCTAAAGTTGCTGGATTTGCTGTCCATGAACTTCCATCATAATTTTCAACTTCGTTATGTTGAGCTGGAGGAGGTGAACTACCACCAAAAGCTAAAGCATCTGTGCTTGTTCCAGATAAACCCATACCGCCCCTAACAGTATTTAGTGCTGCTCCATCTGTCCAACTTGTTCCATCATAACTTTTAGCTGGATTAGGATTACTTTCTCCAGCAATAACAAATCCTGCAGTTCCACTTGCTCCTTGACCTTTTGCTCCATAAATACTAGCGGGAAAAGTTCCACCTGCAGTCCAACTAGTTCCATCATATTCTTCAACAAGATTTCGTCCACCATTTGTTGATGGTGTATAACCACCAGTAGCAACAGCTGAAGTTTGACTTCCAAAGCCTGCACAATACTGTCTACCTGTTGATAAATTATTTTGTTCGGCCCATGATGAACCATTCCATTCCTCAGTATCCGCTATTGCTACAGGATTTCCTCCAAAAGCAACAGAAGCTGTAGCTGTTTGGGAAGAACTACCAAATGCTCTTCTTCCAGTGCCAAATGAAGGAGCCGCAGTCCAAGATGATCCATCCCATGTTTCTGTATTAGTCATTCCTGCAGGAAGAGCAGGAGCCCCATAACCACCTGCTAAAATAGCTGCATTTGCATTACTCATAGGTGAAGCTGCCTCTCTTTGTGAAGCTATATTATTTATATTAGGTCCAGAAGCCCAAGCAGCTAATTTAGGTGCTACTTTTAAAGTCTTAGTAGTAGTATTATACCAAATCTCCCCTTCAATTGGAGAAGGTGGATCACTAGAACGGTGTTTAATTTGAAAACCGTGTAAATCTTTATAGTTAGCCATTTATCTCCTTAGTTATTCGTTAGGAGCCAGCCTTGTGTACTATCAGTAAATACTAAAGTGAATGCCGCTCTTTCTGTTGCAACCGTTAAATCATCTGTAGAACCATGAATTTTTTCTGATCCATTAGCTGCAACGGTTAAATTATTTGAGT
>Ga0209756_1002107_pt1 | contig 17565 bp, 21 predicted proteins | sample ETNvirenome_6_85_FD_184071 | JGI IMG/M metagenome (GOLD analysis project Ga0209756, IMG submission 184071) | Marine viral communities from the Pacific Ocean - ETNP_6_85 (SPAdes) (version 3) | ecosystem: Environmental > Aquatic > Marine > Oceanic | place: Pacific Ocean | collected 2013-06-19
GGCGCCCAAAACGGAAGCTTCGCTACTTTGTCAACCATTGGGATGTATGCCTTTCCTCTAAATCTTGCCAGAATGTGCTTGATAAGCGCGGCATATCAGTTCACTTTTTGATTGATAACGACGGCACTATTTACCAGACGCTAGACATGCAGCACGCAGCTTGGCATGCAGGCTCTTCGCGCACCAACCGACCCTCGATAGGGGTCGAAATCAGTAATGCTTACTATCCCAAATATCAAGAGTGGTATGTTAAAAATGGCTTTGGTGAGCGCCCAATGGTTGAGGGAGCATGGGCTCATAACAGCAAATTAGATCCGTTTTTGGGTTTTTACCCTGCGCAGCTTGAGGCGTTAAAAGCCCTATGGAAAGCAATTCATGGCGCCACCGACATTCCCTATGAGACCCCTCTTAAGCAAAATGGCAACACCGAGACAAAATATGTGCAAGATGTAGCATATGGAAGCTTCTCAGGGTTCGTGAGCCATTACCATATCAGCAAAGGAAAGATTGATTGTGCAGGCCTAGATATCAAGACTTTGCTGGATGAGGTAGAATACGATATTGAAATATTCGATAAGATAAAGAATGACTAAAATGCAATAATCCCTAGTTATTACATGGGATTTCTCTTGCTATTCATCCTTAGTTGTACAGCTGCGACTGGCGGAGAGTACGCCATCTTAAGCGTAAGATACCCTCCCGTTATCGACATATTCGCGGTAGGAGTTCCCCAGCAAAAAGCTAAATGGAAAACCTCTCCCGCCATTAGAGTTTGTGCAAGCACAGAGGTGCCCATGTACCGGGTGCACCAGGCCGTTCGATACTGGAAAGCGGCCGGGTATGATTTTCAAGATATTCGAAGGGATCCTTTCTCTACATGCATGAATGCGGCGCCGGGCGAGATAATAATAACATTGCCGGAAACCGGCTTCGCCGATAGTCACATGGCATCAACTAGGATATACACACATACAGAAACAGGTGATATAGTTAAGGCAAAGATTTGTATCTTGCCGAAAAATGCCAGAAAAGACAGGATCCTTGAACATGAGATAGGACATGCGCTGGGGTGGATGCATTACAGACAAAAGTTTCATATAATGCACCCCAACTGGCACCTAGGAGGATATGACCGAAGCGGGATAAGGAAGTAAGTTGCTCAAGTATGATAAAATAGTAATCGGCAGTTCAATGGAGGCTGTCTTGTATGCCTTCGTGAATAATTGTCCTATTTTTTTTGCTGAAGAACACCGCCCGTTTCGATTTGATTTTTTAGATCCGCATGTAGATTTATCGTGCTTAAAAATTCCCGGAGCTGCAAAAAGTTTAACGACGTTTGGCTCTTCCAAAATTGTTGGATATTCTAAAGAACTATTGTGGGAAAAACTTTTATTTTTACTAGCCGTTGAGGGCCGTTCCCCGCTCTCTAACTTGTGCGGCACTATTCGATATGATGGCGACACCGTGGTGTGCTCTAACGAGTACTCCAAGATAATGGAGTTCACATTTAATGAGTGTTTTTATTTCATAGACAGGAATGCAACAGGATTTGTTGAACAAAAGATCCTTGACGAAGATAGATATATATGTTATGATTATATTGCATTCAATAAAGGCGGCAAGCATGAAGTTGACTACATTGAAACAGGAGATGATCTTGTACGGGAGATATGGTTTTATCCTTCCGACCGTATTGATGGAAATACTCCTGTTAAAGATGCTTGTGCTGTCTCAGTCTTAAACCAAGAACAATATTTAGATTTTGATTACTCTCAAACGATGGCGCGTTTTAAGACCGTCCACGAAATGGAGAGCAGAGGAATGAAAGGGACATTCGCCCATGATTACACCACAGCAGGAAACCCGAAACATTACAAATTTAGAACAACTAGCTTATACCGCGAGACAAGTGAGCAGCCAAATGAACTCCTCCCGCAAGCCACTAATATCAAGATTCCGCAGATTAGGGAGCAAGATTTACTGCAGGATCTACCAGCAGCTTGCGTGGCCTACGATAGATTTTTGAGGTATTGGTGAGCCGACCGAAGATACATTTAGCTGGCATTATTCCCGTGGCAAATCTTAAAACAGATATGGGAATACAAACGCCAGAGATTTTGTTACCCATAAACACATCATTTACGGCTATTCAGAAATCTGTATTTGAGTGCGCCATGGCCGGATGCAACACCATATGGATTGTCGCCAATGATGATTTGGCGCCCATTGTGCGCAAAATAGTTGGAGAATGGGTTTATGATCCGGTATATTTTAATAAACCAGTTGCATTTAGCTCTGAACAGCGAAAAGAAATACCTATATACTATATACCAATCCACCCAAAGGATCGCGACCGCCGCGATTCATACGGGTGGTCAATATTATATGGAGCTTATTCTGCTTGGAAAGTGGCCTTCAAATTATCAAAATGGATCACACCTGATAAGTACTATGTTTCCTTTCCCATGTCAACCTATGATGTGCACAGCATCCGAGAATACAGACCATTAATAAAACACAAAGAGAATAACTTTTTTTTAAGCTATGACGGCGACACTGTCAAAAACAACAAACCAATAGCATTCACATTTACAGGAGAAGATTTTAAAAAATGCAGACGTTCGGTAAACAAACAAACAACAAGGGAATATTTACCCCCTTCAGGCGACCAACAATACCCCACCCAGAAGATACCTTTGAGCGAGAGGTGGAGCGCCCGCCAGTTCACACTTCAGACGATATTCAAAGAAGTGAGCGAAAAGAGTGCGACAAAGATCGATCTTGATTGGTATTACGACATTTCTAGCTGGAGTGGATATCGGGATTTTCTTGCATCAGATTTTTCTGTAGAGAAACCCGCTGAGGCCTTGACAAAGGCCCACAAACATGCTAAATTACCATATAGGGGATAAGGAATGAGGGCAATTCGGTGGGTCACTGATCGCTTAAAGCATAAGCTTGAGCATTTTCATCCGACGCGTCTGTTGGACACATTAAAAGAGCACGGAATGGCTCTGGTTATTATTATTGTTGGTTGGGAAATCATAGAGGATGTTCTTTTTCCAGCGTTATTTATTTGGCTAGGGCACAACGTAAACCCGTGGTTCATAACAGGCGCCCCCATTAGTTGGCTTCTATGCCTTCACCCCATTGCGGTTCCCATTATCTGGGGACTCTGGATTAAGATTTCAAGGAGAAAGAATGAATCGAAATGATTCAAAAATTAAGTTTGTTGGCCTGCATGCGCATAGTGTGGCTGGTTCTATTTTTGATGCTATTGGGTATCCGCAAGCCCACATGGATTTTGCGTATGAGAATGGCAGTGATGCGTTAGCATTGACAGATCACGGCAACATGAACGGCTTGGCGTATCAGGTTTTGCATGCAAAGAAGATGCAAGAAGCAGGAAAGGAGTTCAAGCCTATCTTTGGTTGCGAAGCTTACTTTACTCCATCTATTGCGGAGTGGCACGGCGCCTATAACAAGGCGATGGAAGACAAGAAGAAGGCGCGCTCTATCAAGAGGGACAACCAATCCGGCGCCACAGTCGAGGATGAGGGCGATAGCAAGAAGACGCAGAGTATCCTCAAGAATCGGCGCCACCTTGTGTTGTTGGCTCAGAATCAGACAGGATTGAACAACCTATTCAAGCTTGTGTCTGAGTCTTATAAGGCAGAGAATTTCTATCGGTATCCTCGCATTGACTACGCTCTCTTGAAGAAGTACAATGAAGGGGTCATAGCTTCCTCTGCTTGCCTTGGAGGAGTATATGCAGGCAACTACTGGGAAAACCGAGAGGAGGGCCCTGACGCCGTCCTAGACGCGATGCGCGAGACAACCATGAACATGCAAGAGATCTTTGGAGATCGTTGGTACGCAGAGATTCAGTGGAATAATATTAAAGAGCAGCACGAATTAAATCAGTACATCATTCAAGTTGCACAAGAGTTTGGCGTTAGGCTGGTCACCACCGCCGATAGCCACTACCCCAATCCTGACGCCTGGAAAGACAGAGAGCTTTACAAGCGTCTAGGCTGGCTTGGTAAGGGCAGACCCTCATGGGCTGAGGAAGAGTCCCAACTTCCTGCGGGCGTTGAGGAAATTGGATACGAGCTATATCCAAAGAACGGTGATCAGATCTGGGAAAGCTACAAGCAATACTCTAAGTCTACGGGATTTGAGTATGATGACGCAGTAGTCTTGAAAAGTATTGAGGAGACGCACCGCATCGCTTTCGAGCGCATCGAGTCGTTCCTGCCCGACAATACAGTTCGCCTTCCCGAATTTGTAGTGCCCGCCGGCTTTACGGCGACACAGGCGTTGGTAAATTTCGCATTAGAGGGACTAAAGGAAAGAGACCTCCACGCCAACAAAGAGTACACAGATCGCTTACGTAAAGAACTCGGTGTCATTGACGAGCGCGGATTCTCAAAATACTTCCTAACGATGAAATCTATTGTTGATGTGGCCACAGATATGATGCTGGCTGGACCAGGCAGAGGATCCGCAGCCGGCTCGCTAGTGGCATATGCCCTTGGAATCACACAAGTAGACCCCATCAAGCATAGGCTTCTATTCTCTCGCTTCCTGCGGTCAGACGCCACGGATTACCCTGATATCGATTACGATGTATCAGACAGCATGGCATTGAAGGAAAAGCTAGTTGAAATGTGGGGAGAAGACTGTGTCGCCCCAATCTCAAACTGGAACACGCTGCAGCTCAAAAGTTTAATCAAAGATATCTCAAAGCTTTATAACATTCCATTCACAGAGGTAAACACTGTTACCTCGATCATGATGCGCGAGGCGCTTCCCGAAGCCAAGAGGAAGCACGGCATTAAGGCCGGCGTATACTCACCCACATGGGAAGAAGTAATGGAGTTCTCTCCATCATTGCAGAAGTATCTTGCGATGCACCCAGCAGTCAAGACACACGTTGAAGGACTCGTGGGACAAGTGCGTTCTTGCTCTCGCCATGCCGGAGGTGTTGTTATTGCAGAGGATCTGGATAGGAGCATGCCACTTATTAATTCAGGTGGCGTACGCCAAGCACCATGGGCAGAGGGGCAGAACGTCAGACACCTTGAGCCGATGGGGTTCATTAAGTTCGATTTGCTGGGCCTTTCTACACTGAAGATGATGGAGGGGTGCATCGAGCACATCCTTCGGCGTCATCACGATGTTGAAAATCCAACCTTCTCAGACGTTCAAGATTATTATAATAAGAATCTCCACCCCGACGTCATTGACATGGACAACCAAGAGATATACGAGAACATCTTCCACGCAGGCAAGTGGGCTGGTGTCTTCCAGTTCACAGAGCAAGGTGCACAGAAGTTTTGCGTACGCGCCAAGCCGCGCAACATTATTGACGTGTCCGCCATCACTTCCATCTATCGACCGGGCCCATTAGCGGCCAACGTACACGATGAATATGTGGAGGCCAAGAAGAGCCCCCACTACATTAAGTATTTGAATGATGATGCTCACGACATTACCCAAGAGACGTTCGGGTTCTTGATCTTCCAAGAGCAGATCGCGCTGCTGGCGCACAAGCTTGGAGGCCTGACGCTCGATGAGGGCAACATGCTTCGCAAGGTGTTGACCAAGAAGGGGACTGGCAAGGGATCCGTGAAGGGCAAGCTGCACGATAAGTTTATCTCCGGCTGTCTTGCGAACAAGATTGCAAGAGACGAGGCACAGGCACTGTGGGATAAGTTTGAATACTTCTCCGGCTATGGCTTCAACAAGTCGCACGCAGTATCTTACAGCATCATCTCCTTCCAGTGCGCTTGGCTTTGGAACTACTACCCCGCAGAGTGGATGGCTGCGTTCTTAGATAAGGAGCCCGAGACTCGGAAAGAAAAGGCAATCAATATTGCTAAGAAGTTTGGGTTCGACATTGCCCCCTTGGACATTAACAAGTCCGGTACAGTATGGGAGATCAGCGAAGATGGTAAGACACTTATTCAGCCGCTGACTTCCATCAAAGGGCTGGGCATGGCCGCAATCGATCAGGTCTTAGATAACAGACCCTTTATGAATGCAGAGGATCTGTTGTTCCGAGAGGGAATCTCTTATGGCAAGCTAAACAAGAAGGCACTTGATGCTCTTTGTCGCGGTGGCGCCCTTGATCAGATTGTGGATGACAGGTTCACAGGACGAAAGCACTTCTGGTCGACATGTGTTGTTGAACGACCAAAGAACCTAAAGAAGTTTGCCGAAAACCTGGAGCTATATCGCCCCGAAGGAGACTTTACGGAGGAAGAAATCATCCAGTTTAAAACAGAGCTTACCGGCATCTTCCCGATGAACTTGGTTATTAGTTTGGAGACCATCGAGAAGCTTCAGGAAAAGTTTGTCCCCCCTATCTCAGAGTTTGATCCAGACCTACAGCTGTGCTGGTTCATCCCGCGTAAGATTGTGCCGAGACAAACCAAGAACGGAAAGCTTTATTGGATTGTTGAGGTAATCGATTCGAACAACGAACTAACTAGAATTAGATGCTGGGGTGTAAAGCCTGAGAAGGATCGCATACATCTTAACCGCCCCTACATGGCGCACTTAAAGTATGATCCAAACTGGGGATTTAGCACCTACGCCATTGGCAGAACATTTAGACAACTAGGATAAACCATGAACGTTATAAAATACTTTAGTCCGCTCCTAAAAGAGCCCGGCTTCATCGATGGGCTGCCTACGATCATTAGAGTCAACAAATTTGACGAATCGACGGCCAGAGGGTTCACAACAGCTATGATGAAGGCTCAAAACACGGGCCAACCCGTGGTGCCGGTCATTATCGACAGCTATGGAGGACAAGTATACAGCCTAATGTCTATGATTTCCGACATAAGGCACTCCAAAGTTCCAGTGGCCACTATTGTGCAGGGAAAGGCCATGTCATGCGGGGCGCTTCTATTTAGTTTTGGAACAGAGGGCTACCGCTACATGGATCCTGATGCGACATTGATGATCCATGATGTAAGCTCAATGAAGTGGGGCAAAGTAGAAGAGGTCAAGGCCGGCGCCGAAGAAACGGAGCGCCTCAATCAAAAAGTATACCAAATGATGGCAAAGAATTGTGGCCACACTAAAAATTATTTTCTGGACACCATTCACGAGAAGGGCCATGCTGATTGGTTTTTGGAACCCAAGGAGGCCAAGAAGCACAACCTTGCAAATCACTTATATATTCCCGAGATGAGAATAGAGGCCAAGGTCAACTTTAAGTTTAAGTAATAAAACACTTGACTTTCTAGTGCTGTGATGTTATATTTTATAGGTAAACAAGGAGGGCTTAATGGCCACAACAAACGAAGAGAAGAAACAATATGTTAAGGAGTATATTCGCTCCCTATCCGCTATTGAAGAGTGTATCGAACCCTATCAGGAACAAAAGCGTGAGTTGCGCTCAGAGTTTCGGGAGAACGGGTGGCTCAACACCGACGAGATTCGAGCAGCGGTAAAGGCATATCGTCTTTATAAGCACAAGTATGATATGGAAGAGATAATGGAAAACTTTGAAACGATTAGCGGGGGTACTAGTGAATAAAAGCACTCAAGTCGTTATGTTTTCATCAAAGACGGGGGAGTGGTCGACTCCCCAAGATTTTTTCGACAAACTAAATTGGAGATTTGGCCCTTTTAACTTGGACCCTTGCGCAGATCCCGCCAACACTAAATGCACTAACTTTTTCACGGAAGCGGAAGATGGGCTATCGAAAAGTTGGGAAGGGTTTACCGCGTTTGTTAATCCCCCTTATGGCCGCGGCATTGAGAAGTGGATTAAGAAGGGTTTTGACGAATCCCGAAAAGAGAATACGCGAGTAGTGATGCTTATTCCGGCGCGCCCGGATACAAAATATTGGCATCAGTATATCATGGAAGCTGACGAGGTTTATTTTGTCAAAGGGCGACTTAAGTTTGGTGATAGCGAGAATAGCGCTCCATTCCCATCCGCGGTGATTGTATTTGATGGAACGCATGGCCAGCAAGTATTTGGAGCCATGAATCGATGAATCGCAAGACGCGCCGCAAACTAGAAAATCAAATGGGGAAGGATGCGTCCGAAAATCTTGCCGAAAAAATTTTCCAGTTCAACAAGCTGCCAGAACAATGTAGCGCATGCCAAAAAGGATTTGACAAGAAAGATAAAGACATGGTACAATCATGGAATGTTGTTGTCAAACAGGAGACAGTAAGAATATTCTGTCCCGAATGCATAAAGAAAACTCAGGAGATTATAAATGAGCATAGATAGATTATCGTCGAGCGCGATGGACAAAATTTTAAATGGAGAGGTAAAGGAAAAGGCAACTTGTGTGGTAAAATTCTATTCAAATGATTGTCACTTTTGTCACGCCCTGGCAGAAGACTACCGAGAAATTGCCGAAGAAGAAGAGTTTTCGGACGTCCATTTTTTTGCGTTTAACATTCACGATGACGAAGAACTTCAGCAAAAATTAAAGTTCAATGGAGTGCCGACAATATCTGTTATAAGCACAACAGAGGCGGAGACCCCTCCGCGCGTCCGCGTAATGCCGGAGCCGGACCCCCCACACGACCACACATGGTATTATACCAAGGACATTAAAAGTTTCATTCAAAAGGAGATCAAATGAACAAGAAGATGAGTCTATTAAATGCATCTATGATGCAACTACGAGCCAAGGCCTCAAAGGCTGCAGCTACCCTCGATTCCCTCACGGAGAATCTGCACACCCTCGATGGTGGAGAGTGTATCGATGAGATTGTAAAGCAAACATTGATTTTAGCGGAATATGATTCAGCAATAAAGATGCTACAATCAAATTTCTTAACACCATTACATGAGGAAATGTCAAAGCGCCGCCGCGCTGAAGGGCCAACGGCCGATCTTGCCTCGGAGCTGACCCAAAAACAAAAGGATCAACTGAGCGCCGCGATGCGACGTCCTCCGGAGCAGGGATCCCCATCGGAACTATACCCTGTTTCAGAGAAGCAAACTCCGAAGACGCCCCCCAAGAAAGCACGAAAGTAGATGTTTAAGTTGGCTAAAAATTGTTTATCTTACGACGATGTGCTGCTGCAGCCGCAGTACTCCGATATTCGTTCTAGATCAGAAATTGATATTTCAACGGATCTAGGAAAAGGCCTGGAGTTATCGATTCCACTCATGTCGTCCCCGATGGATACAATTTCAGAGGGCCCGATGGCTGCCGCCCTATCCACCGCTGGTGGCGTTTCGGTGATTCATCGCTATAATTCACCTGCAACTCAGGCGCGTATAGTGACAATGACTCAAGATGTTGCAAGCAACGCCAATCATAAGCTTAAAATCGGAGCCGCTGTCGGGATATCTGGCGATTTTCTTGAGCGCGCCCATGTTCTATTATCTGTGGGAGTCGACTTTTTGTGTATTGATGTGGCCCACGGCCATCACATTATGATGAAAGAGGCGTTAAAGAATTTGCGGGACACTTTTGGAAATAATGTTCACATTATGGCCGGAAATGTCGCGACCCTGCAGGGAGTTAACGATCTTGCAGACTGGGGCGCCGACTCAGTTAGATGCAATATTGGAGGCGGCTCCATCTGCTCCACTCGTGTTCAGACCGGCCACGGATACCCAGGCCTGCAAACAATCTTTGAGTGCGCACAGACCGATAGAGATGTTAAAATAATTGCCGATGGAGGCATAAAAACATCCGGCGACATGGTAAAGGCGCTGGCTGCTGGCTCGGACGCGGTGATGATCGGCTCCCTTTTGTCGGGCACAGATGAAAGCCCGGGCTCGATCATGGAAGACAAAGAAGGTCAGCGCTGGAAGATATATCGCGGAATGGCCAGCAAAGAAGCCCAGATAGGATGGCGCGGCAAATATTCGTCTCACGAGGGGATATCAACCAGAGTGCCCTATCGCGGGAGTGTGCGCAAAATTCTAGATGACCTTGAGAGAGGCATCCGGTCAGGGTTTTCATATTCCGGAGCCCGCAGCCTCCAAGAACTCCAGCAGAAGGCAGAGTTTGTGGGTCAGACAGCCTCCGGCATAGTTGAAAGCCAAGCCCACATAGTTGGAAGGAAGTGGTAATGTCGGATGAGATAGACTATGGAAGCATGAACAAAAGAATAGTTTTCACAGATAATGATCATAGACATGCGCAGTTAATTAACAGACTGCGCTATGATGGAATAACGCAGTCTGATTTTTTTAGGCTTCTTGTGCGCGCATATATTGATGGAGATTCTAGAATTTTAGAGTTTATAGACGAGAACAAGAAGCAATCAATAAAAAGAAAATCAAAATCAAAGAAACTTAGAGAAGAAGGGATAAAGAGAATGCAGGAGCTTGCATTAGAAGATAAAGAGATGATAGACGACATATTTGATTTAATCGCCGAAGAGCACCCAGACTTGTGATGAAAGACGGATTGCGGACATGCTCTAAGGCGTGTATGAAAGAAAAATCTAACTGTGCGCAAGAAGAATGCCGATACTGGGTAGACTTTAAAGAGGAATATAATTGTTGTTTGGTGTCTATATATGAAAACGGCTCCATGACCCTCCGACAGATAGGAGATCGATTGGGTATATCTTTTGCGCGGGTAAAACAGATCGAAACAGAGGCGCTCATAAAGATAAGGAAGCGCTCATTGTTTGATGAGTAGTCTTTTTTTGGTATATAAGAAAAATTAACACTATTTATAGGTGAGTTACTTTTAAGGAGAACATTATGGCTCGTAAAACACTTTTAACAGAAGGCGAAATCCGCCAGTTTATGAAACTAGCCAGCCTCACACCCTTGGGCGCTGGTCGCCTTCAGGAGATGGGCTACGAGGAAGGGGCCGAAAAGCCTCTTGGAGAAGGCTGGAATGAGCCCAAGGGCAAAGGCCCGGGCAAGGAAGTCAAGGATGGCAACGGTAAACCTACCGGCCGTTGGCTTAAAGAAGAGGAAGAAGAGATGGAAATGGGCGCCGAAGAAGCACCTATGGATGACATGGGTGGCGATGAGCTAGACATGGGCGGCGAAGACGTCGATCTGGACGCTCCCCCCGAAGATGATCTTGGCGCCGAAGGCGGCGAAGCAGGAATGGTTTCCGTTGAGGACTTCATGTCTGCTCTAGAGGCAGCTTTGGAAGAAGTTACCGGAGAGCCTGTCACCACCGACGTGGATGATGATCTTGGCGGCGAGGAAGACCTAGGCGGCGAAGAGGATCTTGGCGGCGAAGAGGATCTTGACATGGCTCCGGAAATGGAGATGGGCGCTGAAGAGGAAGAGGAACTTCCCGGCATGCGTGATATGTACGAAGGCACCGAAGATCAGATCGTTAACGAAGTTGCCCAGCGTGTGGTTGCCCGGCTTACGAAGCAGAAGAAGGGCGAAGACCTCGCCGAGCAATTGGCTGCGAAGATTCTTAAGCGAATCACATCAAAATAACTTGACATTTGTTTTACGAGACGTTATAATAAGAATAGGCCGCTGATGCTCAGCGGCCCTTTCTATAAATGAGGGTTTATGCATCATTGGTGGTTATATTTAATAGTATTTATTTTTGGATACCTAACTTGTAAAACGTTTTACTTCTTTGGCGCGGCAAGAGTAAGCCTTACGATAGTTAAGGCTACTAATATAATATATCTATCTTCTCTCATTAAGGCGCTCGAACATCTATCATATGCACGCGAAATAATGCTGGAACAAATGTTGAAGTCTGGCAAGAATAGCACACAAATCAGCACTTTTGAGTTTCGGTTTGAGCAAGATGTACAAACACTTAAGAGACGGTCTATAAGCACGCTGCTGGCGTGCCACCCGGCGTTCTTTCGTTCACAACTAGAGTTCGAAGATTGGAAAAGCGCTATGGAGTACCTACAGAAGAACAAGTCAACAGCTTTAAAATTTTGGGAGACAGGTAGTGATTGGTAAAAAAATTAGAGAGATTGTAAAATCAATTCTAGACGAGGGAGAGAAGGGCACCCGAGATAAAATTGTGCTTCTTGATCCGTCCGAGATCCACGGCGCTGAACCAGAAATGAGATTGATCGGCCTTTTTTGTGAGGTAATAGACGAGAAGGTTGCCGAACTAGCCCAAGCCCTTCTATATCTAAATGAATCAAATCGCGGACTATCTGACGATAAAAAGAAGCCGGTTGAATTTTATATATCTACCTACGGGGGAAACGCCGACGACATGTTTGCTCTGTACGATATCATGAGACAAGTTGAAACAGAAACCGAGATTCACACCATTGGAATGGGGAAGGTGATGTCCGCCGGAGTCCTGCTTTTGGCCGCCGGAACAAAAGGAAAACGCAGGATTGGCAAGAACTGCCGCGTTATGATTCACTCGGTTGTAGCCGGGAGTCACGGAAATCTGCATAACTTACTTAATGAAATGGAAGCAGTCGAGCACCTACAAAAAACATATATAAATTGTTTAGTAAAAGAAACAAATATGACCAAAAAGGACATTAAAAATATGCTAGAACGCAAAGTTAATGTCTATTTATCTGCAGAAGAAGCGGTAGAATTAGGTATTGCTGACATAATTGTGTGAGGTTTTTTACATGTCTGACTTGAGCAAGATTTTAAAAGAAGAGTATATAAAGAAAGAGAGAACAATCGATCCCTCAATGTTGATGGAAATGGTTGAGGAAACTTTAGATAGAGTGTATGAGGAATTTGCACGCCAGCCAAAACCAATACAGGAGATGGCTGCAGACAGAGCTAAAGAATTTTTATTGGTCTTGCCCAAGTTTGTTCCTACGGAGGCCTGGGGAGATCCGAACTCTATGGAGAGGGAACAGATAACTAAATTGTTCGCTGTCATGGGCGGTGAACGCACCATCGAAGGGAAGCTTACGTTTTTGCAGCGGATCGCGGCACCAGATAATAAGATTACCTCCCCACGTCGTATTATTTCTTCCCTGATCATCCTTGAATCTCTCAAAGCTGTCATTCATAGTTTTAACGCCGCTAGCGCCGGCTTTGTTTTTGAGGGCTGGCTAGCAGCACTCTTACAGGGCGTTCAGATCGGAGACATTACCGCAAAGGGAAATCTCCCGATTCAAGATCTTATTGCGTTTGCTAGCAGCGAAGACGAAATGGATGCGAGATCGATACCAATTAGCCTTAAACTACTCAATCAGAAGACAAATATCGAGGGAAGCTACACAAACTTGATCGATGGCTTAGATGAATTCGGCAATATGGTTTATATTGTAGCCAGAAAGTCAAAAGACGCCGAGGGTTCCGAAGAGGGAATCGCCATAGAAGAGTTTACATTTGATCAAGACAACTTCATCGATGCGCTCACGTTGTCGTCCAGAGGAAAGGGGAAGGCTTCAGGTTTGGCATTATTTAAGCTGCCAGATGTAACACCAGAACAGTCCATTGCGGCTCTTAAAGCAGCCCAATCGTGGCCGGAAAGATATGATTTGCTGCAGCAAACAGCAGGTTATTCTGCAAGAGTAAGACAAAAGCGCCAGGATGCCATGGCTGCAAAAGCTGCAGAGGAGGCCGGCGAGGCTGCACAACTGCCCGATGCACCAACAGACGCCGAACGCACTCTTAATGAAGCAATCACAGAAGAGTGGGAAATGCTCAACGAAAGTAAGGGCGGCACCCAGTGGACGATTAGTCCTAAGCAGCTTAAATCTTTTAACTTTGTGGAATATAAGACTCTCGGTAGTTTGCCCGTTTCAGAAGCTAAGATTCTTGAAATTGCCAGAATGTATATGGAGCGACTTAATGGTGAAGTTATGGACCTCTTTACGGCGACCCAGGATCTATCAGAAAACATTAACAAATATTTCCTTGTAGAAAAGCGCACGAGTGCCATCAACTCCGGAAATAGAGCAATCCAGGATTCCGTCAAGATTCAACAAACTCTTCAAACTCAATTAGCTACCCCGGAAGATGAAGAAACACCTTGACATAATCTTAATAAGCGATTATAATATATACATAACTGTGAGGTATCAATGGGTCGAGCATACGACGATAATCAAACACTACAACAAAAGATAATGAGAGGAGCAAACAAGCTAGCAGATAATGTGGCTTCAACGCTTGGCCCGAGAGGTCGGAACGTGCTTCTCCACGAGAAAGGACAAGATCCCTTCATCACCAAGGATGGCGTGACGGTAGCTGCATTTGTGCAGTGCGAAGATCCTTTTGAGAACGCTGCAGCCCAAATTATCAAGCAGGCTGCAGTCGAAACAAACAACACTGCCGGCGACGGCACGACCACCGCAACCGTCCTTGCTCGGTCCATACTGAGGGAATCACAAAGATTTATTGCTTCGGGTGTGTCACCGATTGAATTACAGCGCGGCATTAATTTGGCAGCCAAAGAAATTTTAAAGAATCTATCGGAGTTGTCTTCTCCGGTCACCTCTCTAGAAGACATCGAACATATTGCGGCTATCTCGGCGAACAACGACATTGCTGTTGGTAAATTGATTTCCATGGCCGTTGACCGCGTTGGGCACGATGGCTCAATTACTATCGAAGAGTCGCGCTCCATGGAAACATCACTAGATATCACAGAAGGGTTTAGGTTTGACGCCGGCCTCTGTGCGTCTGCATTTGTGACAGATGAGCGCCGGGCTATTATGCACCATGATGAGCCGCTTATACTTGTTACGGATTACAAAGTTTCAACGGTGGAGCAGATTCTTCCGGTTTTGGAAATGGTTGCTCGCGAAGGTCGACCCCTTATTATTGTAGCAGAAGACATAGAGGGTCAAGCTTTGGCTGCAATAATCATGAACGCCATGCGCGGCTCTCTTAAGGTCGCAGCAATCAAGGCTCCGTCTTATGGTCAAGAAAGGCGGCAGCTCTTAGAGGATTTATCTCTTTCCGTGGGCGCTACATTCATAACGCGAGAAAGCGGCATTAAATTGAATAAAGTTGAAATGAAACACTTTGGGTCCGCGAAATTTATCGAAAGTAACAAATATCGCACAACCATTGTGGGCGGCAATTGTGACGCAGAGGGTGTCGACAAAAAAATAGAAAGCCTTAAGGGTGCCATCGAGCAAACCGAATCATTAGAAGAGGCCGACACCATTCAAAAAAGGATTACGCGGCTCGCGTCCGGTGTTGCGATCATACGCGTAGGGGGAACCACCGAGGTCGAGATGATAGAACGCAAGCACCGCATCGAGGATGCCTTGGAGGCAGTTAAATCTGCTCAAGAAGAAGGGATCGTCCCGGGCGGCGGCACAGCACTTCTACACGCAGCGGAAACTATCGTAATAGTGTCCCAAGGTCTGTCCCAGGACACGGCTGTTGGTGCCACTGTCATAAAAATAGCGTGTAGAGAGCCGATTAGCCAGATGGCCCGAAATGCCGGGGATTCTGCCGATCTTATCATAGATAAAGTTTTATCGTGTGAATCAGGCCATGGCTGGGATTTTCGTACTGGTGAGATAGTTAATTTAATCGACGTCGGCATCATCGATCCGGTCAAGGTTACAAAGACAGCCCTGATCAACGCCGCCAGTTGTGCGGGCACCCTCATGACAACAAATTTTGGAATTATACAAACGGAGGATAAATAATGCAGCAGGGAGATTTGATTTATATACCACAAGATGTGCTGTTGTTCGATAGAAACAACAGCTATATTGAAAAGACTGAAAGGCCGACGGTCGGCGTTTTTATTAAAGAAATACCAGTAGGCTCCAGTTGGATGGGCGGCAATTACATTGTTTATGCTCGCGGCCGCGAAGCAGCTGTCGCCATGCGGAACACTTATCCGATAGGAGAGAGTGCCCATGTTGGTTAAACTTACTGAAGTGTGTCACAACAATACACTAACGACACAACAAGATTACACACTAAGAGAGGTGTTCGTAAATCCTGAGCACGTCGTGATGATTCGCGAGGAACAGAGAATGAGGCATCTAAATGAGCAAGGACAATTGCCAGCAGGCTTAGAAAGTGAACATCAGTTTACAAAACTTACCATTAACAGAGGCCACACAGGAACAGAGATAGTTGTTGTTGGCGCACCCTCTCTAGTTGAGGGTAAATTAAATAAACCAGTCGCCACCCAGCTACTAAAAGGATAAAATATGAACAACGACGAAAGAGTATCGCTACAGTACTCAATAAAGCTGCAAGATTTGCCGAACGAAATCGCAAGATTAATTGATAAGGCATCTTCTATTCAAACAGACCAATTAGGAAAAAGATTTAAGAAGCTTAAGCTTGCAGAAAGTTATGAACTTTTAACTCCAGATGCTCTATCTGATATTCAACAACTTCGATTTACGTTATCTGACGTTGATGCCACATTGGGCGACATTGAAAATATCGTAACTGGATTTATCTCGATGCAGGAAGAGGGCAAGAGTCCTCCGGCACAGGATGATGAGTTGCCCCCAACAGAGTTTGAAATAAGTGACGAATTGTCAGAAGCTTCCGAGTTGGTAGATAAGTTAAGACTTTTTAGAGAAAAGGGAAAATTAAGAAATGCAGAAGAGCCCTCTGGCGACACCCCCGAACAGCCGGTTTAAGTGTATAAAAGGAGTTAGAGAGAAAATACCACCTGAATCGGTGATTCACTCTTTTTTGTTTTATTCTGGCGAACTTGAATTTAATTTGGCCAAAAATAATCGATTTATTGTGGCACACACCAACAAATACGTTATTTATGAATTTTGGCTGTCTGTGGTGTCGGATTCTCAGAAGGTAGCACAAATAGCAGAGTATCTTGTTCCTCTTGAAAATAAAAGGATGTTTCAAGTTTATCAAGACATGTATGCTAATTATCGCGACCCCTTTGTGAGGGCTGCAATCTTTTTTATTTTAAATCAATGTTCTAGTGATGGGCTTGTTTCTTCTGGGGAATTGATTTCGAACGTTCCCAGCCCGCTTTTTTTAACTTATTTGAAAAACTTTTCATCTAACAATTTCCACGTGAAGCTGGACAAAGACGAAAATATTATATCCTCTTTGAGGGACGTAAAAGATGATGAATACATTCTCATACCGGCAGGGAAATATTCAATGAATCTTTTTGAAGAAGGGAAGTCCGCGGGCCTTGAAGAGACAAAAGTATACCATCAAAAAATCAAGGATTTTTTTGATAAGACAGATAAAAAAACAGTTTTATTGTATTACGGAAGCCCCCAAGTATTTGAGTGGTATAAAGACTGCGATTTAAAAATGTTTAATAAATGGGGTGTTAGGACCGATAAGCAATCAGAATGTGCCGAGGTGGTTATTGCCAACTTTTGAGTTAGTTAAGGCTTGCGGTGTTTTGGCGGCCGCACAGACTCTCGTTTGGTTTCAGTTGTATTCGCAATATGTCTGGAAGTGGTGGGCAGACAAGCCGCTACATGCCGCGCTTATATATGGAATCCCGGCTAGCCTCTGCTTCTGGTACGCCACGCGCATGATCGTCGACAGCACAAGCGAAGCTTGGACGGCGCGCCTCCTTGGATTTGGAATGTCATATTTGACTTTTCCTTTGCTTACGTGGTGGCTCTTAAATGAAAGCATGTTTACGATGAAGACAATGCTGTGTGTGACGTTGTCGTTTATGATAATAGCAATACAACTAGGATGGA
>Ga0209756_1002113_pt1 | contig 17540 bp, 33 predicted proteins | sample ETNvirenome_6_85_FD_184071 | JGI IMG/M metagenome (GOLD analysis project Ga0209756, IMG submission 184071) | Marine viral communities from the Pacific Ocean - ETNP_6_85 (SPAdes) (version 3) | ecosystem: Environmental > Aquatic > Marine > Oceanic | place: Pacific Ocean | collected 2013-06-19
GTAATCGGAACAGGTGGGGATGGCGACTTTGGTGGCCTTTCCGTTGATGCAGGGATTATTGGTGTAATTCCTGTCGTCCTTTGCGACCCCGACTCCTTGAAGAACACCGTTCCTTCGGATGCACGACTGATTAACAGATTCGCTACTCTTGAAAAATATGGTTGGGGCGACATTATCCTTGTGGATGATGACCCTATCAATGGCTATCATTGTGAATGTGGTTGGAGTGGTTGCAGTTCCATTGAAAGTGAATACAATATGGCCTCATGTGCTACCTGCGGGTCTATGGTTGCATCATCGTGTGTCCATTACACAGACAATGGCGCATACTGTAATGAAGATTGTTCCCCCGAAGAAGAATGCGAACAATGCGGGACTGATTTTATCCCCTATGGTGGCGATACACTTTGCGATGATTGCACATATTATTCTCTTTGTGGTTGTCCCAAAGACGACCCTTCGGATAGCGAAGACGAGTGTGCTGATTGTAAAGCAGACGATGAGGAAGAATGAACAAATAGTATAAATACCCGAATGAAGGACGAGATTGCATGGCGACTAAGACAGACCCATATACACCGACAATGCGATTGAAAGGTAATTCGATTAAGGCAAGGCCCGAATGTGGTCATGCACCCGACTATCGGTGGATGGCCCTAACAGGTTGGACACCCGATGATAGCGAATATGGTGGCTCTTACGAAGGATTCCTCAATGCAGGTTATCGGGAAGGCCGTTCCATCTTCTTTGATATTGACGAGTGGGTTCAATATCTCGCTGAACAATTTGTTAATGGTGGCGCAAATACTCGCCAACAGACAGGCATGACGAGGAACATTAACGAAGCCGTCAAGATTGCTACTCACAATGCAGAAATGTTGAGTGGGATGGCTCGCTTTGCGGTCAATAATCCTGATGTGGAATGCGTCATGGATAACAATAAGGGCAACAGGCAGGGGAAAGCATTCTTTGGCAACCTTCCCGATGCAATCGGCCTCATTGATGGCTACGCATGGGGTGGCACAAATTACACTCACTTCCGACTTTGGCTTTCTAATGTGGGAAGCGGTTCCGAATCGGCGGGTCTTGCGAAGGTTCGTAACCTCTCCTATATGATTCACGCCGCAGGGGATATTTTCAAGGCTATGGTGAAGGGAGAGCGAACCGAGTGTATAGTGGTTCGCAACATTCTCATCAATAGAGCCATTGAACAATATGCGAGTGGGCCTATTTCACCTCACGAAGTCATTGGACTATCCTTCCTTGATGTATGCCGTGATGTATGGAGAAGAATTACCCATAGAGGCGCATGGTTTTCGTGGGATGAAATATACCTCCACGACAAGCCCGAAACCTTCAATCCTCTTAACGATGTGCAACAACAAGTCATGCGTGATGCCATGCAACGCCGAGCCGATTATTGCCTTGAGATGCACGATAGATGGATTAAGGCTATGGCATAATCTTTATTAACCTGTTGCCGCCCCATGCGGCTTTATGGACGAGGAAGATATTGCCCACGCAGACGAACCTTACCCAACCCCTCACCAATGTTGCGGCGAAGTCATGTCGTATCAATGGACTGACGAAGATGATGACGCTTATCCGATGGAAGAAGATGAGTGGCTATGTCTATCCTGTGGGCATACCCTCCCCTCTCGCCGCTATCGTGATTGGTTCGGAAAAGGTGATACAGACGAAGAATTGAAGGATTACCTTACCCACATGGATATACAAGGCCACACACCACTACGCATATTCTATGACCGTTACATGGTTTGCGTTGTCTTTAGTGAGTTTGTGTCTGTCTTTGGTTATGATGGGAACGAGTATTGCCACGCATTCCACTTCGATGAAGCAACAGACAAGATTGCCAACCAATTATTCCATTTGGGAATCCGAAAAGGATAAATACCCGTAAGGCTCATCTCACATTATGGGAACGAGAAGCGTCACCACTATTGAAGGCCCGACAGGGACAGGGACAGCACCTTTGCTCAAGATTTACACACAGTATGATGGGTATGTTGAAGGCGGTTTAGGCGAAGAATTGATTGACTTTCTAAGGGGTCGGCGTGTGGTCAATGGCTACTCAATGCAAGACAAAGAGGATAGGGCTTTCAACGGCTTAGGTTGCCTTGCGGCATCCATTGTGGCCCATTTGAAAGACGGCATTGGGAATGTGTATATCCAAGCCCTTGATGATGACTACGAAGGCTCTTACAATTATTTCATTAGTGAAGATGACGGACGCATCTTCATTCGGATGGTTGGTCATGGCCGTGTCCTCTATAATGGGGCCGTTGATGATTTCACCCTTGACCAAATTGCAGGGGATGAGGATTGATGGGTAAAAATCTCCATGCTCAAGAGTGTTCCGCAGGGTGTGGGGCATTGTGTTACTATGGCACTACAATGTGCGGTGAATGCGGTTGTGAGAGCCATGAGTAAAGGCACTTGGCGACAACAGATGATGGATTTATTCTTGAGGCGAGAGCGCAAGCCAAAACAAGCATCCGAATTGCAGAAGAAAATCTCAAAGGATAGAGCGAATTTAATCGGGTTGGGCGAAGAAGAATGAGTAACAAATATGAATCAATGACGAGGGAAGACCTGCTCGCAGAAGTCGGGCGAATGAGCGATGGTATCAAGCATATTTTGAAAGAGTATCATTTCCCATTCATCATTAGTGGAATGAAAATGGAATTAAAAGGACTGATTGAATGAACGAATACCTGTGGCCTATTACCCAAATTATCGTCATAGGGGCGGCAATTTGTAACTTGCTATCATGGGCGGCTATCGCCTTCGCAATACGCTACTACGCACCTTATCCAAGAGGGGAAATCAGATGAAATACAAAGTCCGATTCCATTTAGCAAAGGGCGAATACTACCGTCATTTTCAAGTCACTCTCCCCGATGGGCGAAGGAAGTTTTACGACCCCGAATCCAATTTCATTTACATGGAGAACGCTCGGCTATACAACAATTGTAAGGTTGCAGAAAAGATTTACGGAGGTCGCAATAAGACCGTCTGCTCATGGATTGAATGCGATAATGTGAGGATTGAAGGAATGTTAGGCTCGTTGTTTAGCCCCGACCCATTACCTACCGCAGATGGGAAAATCGAATTGAAATACAATCCCCGAAAGAGTCCTCATTGGTTAGAAAATGGCAAAAATGTTGATTTCAAGAAGTATTCTCGCCTTTTGACCATTGAGAACCGGGTTTTTGTGGAGGCCGAGTAATTGCCGAATCCCGTTGATACACTTCCCGAAGATACCATTTACGGTAGCAAATATGATTGCCGAAGATACTGTGTTATTTGCGGGGCTTACAATTGGTTTGATTTGACGGCAACAGAACACCTTCTTTGTCTTGATTGCGGAAATCAAGAACCACTTTGAAAAACGGCATCTTGATTGCTTTACTTTGCGAATCTTTGATATATGATGGGATTACGGGGCGGTTCATGCTTGTCTTGAAAATACGCATCGAACATGAAGAATGGATTTACGAAGAATGGATAGAGGATTGAGAACATTCAAATACCCATTCGTGCCATAGCCGATGTATGGCAACGATTCGTTGGGCTTGTCCCGAATGTGAAGCAGAAACTCATTTCAAAGGGCTATGTCGTGAATGCACCGAATATGATTCCGAAGGAACGCCTGTAAAACCCATTCATCGAGTGAGATTGAATCACACTCCCACAGAACACCATGATTTCCATAAGCCCACGAAAAAGGACTTTGTGAACGCCCGAAGGCGAAATCCAACCAAGAAGCAACTCGACCAAATCAAAGAAATTATGAATGCTCAATCGAAACCTGTTCATCTTGAACATGAGGCCGAATGTTGTGCTGATGAAACCTGCCAAAATAAAGGGTGTGACGAAGAAGATGATTTCCGCCCCATTGGTCAAGGGATTAGTGAACAAGTGACGGAGGCTATCAAGGAAATGCAAGATTTAGGATATGCCGTAGTCAATGATTTAGGAGAGGAAGAATGATGGTTAATGAAGTCCTCTTGAAAGAATGGTATGATGATATGCTCGATGATTGCTACCCCGAAGTGGAAATCATGGGATTGAAATATAGTCCGTCTGTGGCTCTTTTCAGAATTGACCCTATTGCGTATCGAGTGGGAATGAATGACTATGAATCCTCCCTTCGTAGCGATTACGAAGAATGGAACTCATACTCCGAATTGTTTGAGGATGAGGAAGAATGAGTAGCATTCACAACGAAATGAGGGCTTGGAGAAAGCACTTGAAAAATAGCAAGGACGCTTGCCGTTCTTGTAAGGGAACGGGTGTGGCAATTGAGATGTGTTGTCCCGATTGTAAAGGAGTGGGCTTCGTTTGAAGAATGTAGTTTCATTATTTGATGGAATCTCTTGTCTTCAAATTGCCTTAGAGAAGGCAGGTATTCCTTATGAAAATTACTATTCTTCCGAAGTGGATGAGTATTGTATGAAAATTACACAGAAGAATTATCCCTCGACTATTCAACTCGGTGATATATGCGATTTGACCAAAGCCCACCTACCCAACAACATTGACCTCTTGGTAGGGGGTTCTCCTTGCCAAGATTTTTCGTTGATGGGAAACCAACTCAATTTTTCGGGCAATAGAAGTCGCTTGTTTTTTGAATACTTGCGATTAAAGAATGACTTGAATCCCAAATGGTTCATCTTAGAAAATGTCGTGATGCGACAGGACATTCAAGATGCAATTTCGGATTTATTGGGTGTTAAGCCAATCAAAATCAATTCTGCCCTCTTTTCGGGTCAAAATCGCAAGCGTCTGTATTGGACAAACATTCCAAATATCGAACAAAAATTAGAGCCATTTCTGTCCCCTACAAACGAAATCACAGGAAAAAGTGTATTACTCGACCAAACATACGAAATCGCTACTGTGAGAAAGGGAAAGAACGGAAGTCCACGACAGATTGTGAAGCCCGCTACAAACAAGTTAGGATGCTTAACCGCAAGTTATTACAAAGGGGTCAATGCCGATGGCAGACCTGCAAAAACGAAATTCTTCGGAGATTACGAAGCAGGGAAAATTGAGATGTTATCACCTGTGGAATGTGAACGACTTCAAACTGTTCCCGAAGGATATACCGAAGGGATTTCCAAAACTCAACGATACAAAGCGTTAGGAAATGGCTTCACCGTTGATGTGATAGCATTCATCCTATCCTGTATTCCGTGAAAAGGGTTTATTTCCCGTAACAATTGTAAGTGGTTTTCTTTAGCCAAATCATCATTTCACCTCCCGCCGCCGTCTGTGGCAATAGTGTATGGAGTTACTGCGGTGGCTTTGTCGCTGACGCAGATTTACAGAAACTCAACTTCACATATTTGTCCTTCTAAACCCTAAAAGTCCGTTTTCGTTTGTTATCCCGGTGTTGCGCTTCTCAAATTCCGAAAATAATCTCGACTTCTCCGAAAATAATCGGAATGAACATTTAGATACCTATTCCAACAAGAATAAACCATGCCAAGTCAAAAGGAATTGTTGATTAAACATTTCGAGTCCCGCACTTCTATTTCGGGTGTCGAAGCCGCTAACATTTACAAGATTCGTTCCCTACCTCGCAGAATCTTAGATTTGAAGGAAATAGGTTATCAATTTGAGAGCAAATGGAAAACAGACCCGACAGGACAAAGATACAAACGATATATCCTTACAGGTGTCCCCGATATTGCAGGGCATCCTGTGTCCCTTTACACTTGTGATACTGCGGATAAGTGATTCCATGAAACACTTCATAGATGAATACCGAAGATTTCGTCATCTCGTCCGTGAGGAAATTGGCGACCTTGAAGAACCCGATATTATGATGTTGTTTTCCATCTATATTGAACGCCGTCCAATTCAGAATCCCTTTGCGGGTCTTGAATCCTTTTTCAAGGGTTACACAGATATTTTCCAACCAAATAATCCTAACAACGACCCCGATGATGAGTCCAACGATGATGACCCCTTTTCTAATACAAGCGGAACTGCTTAATCGGAATGTTTTTATACCTGCTAAGGCAACCAATGGGTATGCACATTAAAATTATGTCGGACAGGCTCGCTTCGGACTTAGGTAATCTTTGGATTAAGGGTTCAAGTGCAAGGGATTGTAAGCATTGTGGTTACAACATTCCTAACGGACAAACTGTATTCGTTGAATCATGGCTTCCTATGGAAAATTTGAAGGAAGGGACAACCAAACAGAATCAAATCGGAAGCCCACAATGGAGTGTTTATCACCCTCTTTGCGTAGCACAAAAGGCTCTATTTACCGTTCAACAACAATTGCCTAATCATCAAACTCCCGAAAATGACCCCACTCTTGAGGTTGAAATCAATGGATGATGAAAACCGCAAAATGGTTTGGGCAAGAATGCAAGAAGCCGCCAATGAATTGAGAGGCAAATTGCTACCTTCACGCAGACACCCAAGAGGTCGTAATCCGAATGCCCATATTGCTAAGTGCATCAAGAACCGATTCCGAAACAGTTATAGGGACATACCCGATACGAAGGTTGAGGCTGTGATGGACTACATTGATTCTGTCGTGGCGAAGGACTTGAAAAAGTGGAATGATAAACAAGGTGAATAATATGGGGCCAAGCGAATGTCGTATCTGTGAATCAATCCGTGACTTGAAGGAATATCACATTGAAGAAAATGTTCTTCGTGTTTGTATGTGCTGTGTTGAGGATGCTCTTGCCGTTCATGCGAGAGCGTATGGGGTGATTCAATGATAGACCATTGTGGAAAGTGTGGTAATTACACAATGATAGATTACGAAGACCATCTCAATGATGCAAACTTGAAACTTCATAAAATCACTCTTTGTCGCCATTGTGTTGAACAGGCCATTCGTTATGCCATCGTGGAGTGTGAGTGGCTATGAGAATTATTGCCCTCGACATTGAAACTGCCAATCTCGATATGAAAGACGAAGGGCTATCATTTTCCGACCCTAAAGGGTGGCAAACTGCCGTTGTTGGCATTCATAATCACTATACAGGCTTTGATATGGTTTATGTGGCCGATTCAATGTTAGAAGAAGTAAGGCTAAATTGCCACCTTCCCCGCCAACGAATCCATCCATTCTCTATACTCCCATATCATTTGCGAAGATGGAGAAATGAAGGCTATTTACTCTTGACTCACAATGGTTTAGGGTTCGACCTCCCTATCATGTCTAAGACCACGAAAGAAGGTGGAGTGGGTCAAGTTAAGGCACTCTTTGAGAAGTGGCCTAAGAATCAAATGATGGACACCTGTGCGGTCTTGACGGAGGCAACAGGGGTTCGCTATCGTTTGAATCATCTAATACACGGACTTCTTGGCGAGGATTCATCAAAATTGATGGATGCCGCTAACGCCCCTATTCAATGGGCTAAGAAGAATTACGAAGAAGTGATTCGCTACTGTATTGATGATTGTCGAAAGACCTGTGCGGTGTATTTGAAAGCAGGTGAGGAAGGCGAATTCCGAGCCATCGGTAAAGAAGAATATCGAACCGTTCCAATCACAGAATACTACTCGACTTGGGTGAAAAGCCACAAAGATTGAGATACTTCACACCACAATGATTACACATGGTTAATTGTCCGACCTGCGGTTGGTCTATGGTGAAACGCCGTGAATGGGAAACAGGCGGCTATGTTTTCGGCAGTTATTTTTGTAACTCGATGGTCAAGTGTCCGACCACCCTCAAAGTCAAAGCCCCGACCCAATGGATGATAGAAAAGGGGAAGTGGGCATGAACGAAATCCATGAGGTTGATACCTACGGGTTCGTCCGTCTTGTTGATGCGATGGGTGATGATATGTCCGTTGTAAAGGCCGCAAGAGTGTCCTATGGCAACGAGAGCAAAGGAGAAAAGGAAGACCAAAAATTGATTCAGTATTTGATGAATCACAATCATGGAACGCCCTTTGAACATATTGTTTTTACCTTCCATATCAAGTGTCCAATTTTTGTGGCTCGTCAATGGTTCAGACATCGAATCGGGTCATTTAACGAGATTTCGGGCCGATATACGGAATTATGCACGGAGTTCCACATCCCGGAGATGTTTCGGGAGAACAAAACTGCTAATCATCAAGCCTCAATTGCAGGGGATTTTTCCGAGGACGATGTGGCTTCGATGAGGACGGAATGGGATTATGCTTTGGATATTGTGGAGTCCACCTATCATTCACTTCTTGAGAAGGGCGTAGCGAGAGAACAGGCAAGGGCGATTTTGCCTCTTGGCACATATACGGAGTTCTATTGGACTGTGAATCTTCGCTCTCTATTTAATTTCCTGTCGTTGAGAACGGCTGATGATGCCCAAGAGGAAATGAGGGATTATGCAAATGTCGTAAAGGAAATCAGCAAAGAGTGGGCTGAATGGTGTTTTGAAGCCTTTGAGAGCCAACCTTAATAAAGGGATTAGATGGAATGTGCGAGTATGGACTTTGATGTTGCGATTATAGCATTCGATGTATTCATGCTTGGTATGTTTGCTTGGTTTTATTACTATTTTCACACGATGGTTTCTGCTGTGCTTGAGGTCAATGATAAATTGATTGCACAGATACACGGAAAACAAGTGGAATCCCAATCCGATGATATGCAAATGAGATTGGATAATTGGCTTGGCGAAGAAGAATAGGTGATTACTTGGGCGCAAGGGGTAATTTTGAGTGTTGGCTTGACCGACATAATCATAAAATGGAATTGATGCGAACCGTCACTTCTGCATTAGCCGCATTAGCCTCAACAATCGTTTTGTGGAAGGTGTGGTAATGGACATGGGTAAGCGGGATTTTTGGCGACCTATTTTCGGCCTAATCGCATTACAACCATTGGTCATCCTGTGGTGTCTATTTTTCAATATAGATTACCTTCAAAATCTTGGTATCTTCTCAATCATTTGCACACTTTATCTCATGCCTGTCTATGCTTGGTATGAACGCAAATGTGACGATTTGGAAGATGCCGAAAGGCAAGCAAAGGGGTGGCCGATTTGAACATTCCCGACCCTAACAAGCCCCCATTCCCATACAATCCCGCTACATGGGATGACGATAGAATCAAAGTCCTTCTCATTACTGTGGAAACGCTGATGAAAAAGGTTGATGAATTAGAAGACCGAATTCGTGAATTGGAAAGGGAAAGGCGATGAAACGAAAATTGTCGGTTCGGTGTAAATGTGGTTCATGGGGAACCATTTTTTTCAAGGAAGAAGTGGCCGAAGATGGGCGGGAAATTGTGACTTTCAAATGTATATGTGGCACACCAATAATTGATTTCGATAGGCCATTTCACGGATATTACGCATGAGGGGTAATCATGGGTTGGAAAGAAAAAGATTGGAAAAAGAACAAAAGCCGCAAGGATGCTCCCGAAGATTCGGTTTCAGACATTCAAAAAGAAATGTTGCGAATGCAGGGGCTTATCCTATGTGATGAGTGCAATATCCCCTATTCATTGTATCAACCAAGATGCCCAAAATGTGATTCACCGAACAAATCTCACTACCCCGGAAAATTGTGAACAGTTATTAAGGTGGTATTCCTTTAGATAGGACATGGCTCTTAATGTAGTGAACCTATTGGCGACTTCTCGCTTTGCAGAATATCTTGACCTCGACCACTTTTCAGCAGAAGTGGATTTGGACTTTGACCCCGACAGATTTCCGGGTCTTACTTACAAAATTGAAACCCCGAAAGTATGTGCGTTGATTTTCCGAAGTGGTCGTATCGTTATCACAGGGGCGAAGACCCTTGAGGATGTCGAAACGGCTCTTGAAATAACTCACAAAGCCCTTCGGGAGAATGGGTGTGAAGTATGGAATGACTATCAGTATTCTATTGGAAATGTTGTGGTTACACACGATTTAGGCAAGGAATTGAACCTTGCTCATCTAACTCTTTCGTTGCCGATGGCAAGAACCGAATGGGAACCCGAACAATTTCCGGGTTTGATTTATCGTTTGAAGGATGCTTCCGCAGTATGTCTAATCTTTTCATCGGGCAAATGTGTTATCACAGGCAACACTTCCCTTGAAGAAGCCCAAGATGCGGTGGATGGTCTTATCGCTGACTTGTCTGCGGTGTGAGCGCATAAATACCCCTTCGGACAATGATTGGGTATGAAGTCCATTCGCTCTCCCCATTGGGACATTAAAGACCCTGCGAAGTCATGGCAAGCGAAGGCTTCTGATTATCCCGATGATTTCACCATTGGTGGGCAGGTTGGGCAGACCAACACGAAAGGGAAATTAGACGACATTGTGAATCTATTCTATGACCGCTATCAAAGCATCGCAGATTTACTTCGGAATCAAGCAGGTTTCAAAGCATCGGGAACAATCAAGCAGATTCAAAAGGAGAAAAGAAAGAATAGAACATACAATATCGTGGGCATCGTTCTCGATGTGAGAAGAACAAAATCAGGCGGTAAGATGGTCACAATTGAGGATTTAACCTCAACAATGGATGTTTTCGTGAGAAAGGACGACCCTGCAAGTGCTACAATCTTCAAAGATGAAGTGCTTGGAATATCGGGAAAGTTTGGCGATGACGGCAGAATGTTTTGGGTGAATCGAGTGGTTTATCCCGACATTCTTCCCAATCACATGAATAAAGGTGGAATGGATTATGACCCTGTTTCAATTGCTTTCATTTCGGATTTGCACATGGGTTCAAAGAAGTTTTTGGAAGACGATTGGGATAATATGGTCAAATGGTTGAACACCGATGATGAAACCGCACAGAATATCAAATGGTTAGTGTTGAGTGGTGATGTAATAGATGGAATCGGGATTTATCCCGGCCACGAAGAAAACATTTGCATCGCTAACTCTTTTGACCAATACGAAATGTGCGCTCGGAAATTAGATGAATTACCCGACCATATTACGCCTGTTCTCCTTCCCGGAAATCACGATGCGGTTCGTCCCGCAGAACCTCAACCAATGTTAGAACCGAATGTTCAGCAGAAGTTTAATTCCACGATTCATGTTGGAAATCCCGCACGAATTACACTAAGCGGTATTGATGTGCTTTCCTATCACGGAAAGGGAATAGACGACATTGTTCCAAGAGTCGAAGATGTGACCTATGATAAACCCCAAGAAGCGATGAAGTTAATGCTTCAAAAGCGACACCTTGCGCCAATGTGGGGTGAAAGGAACGCTTTGAGTCCCGAAGAAGAAGACCAAATGATTATCAAAAACCCTCCCGATATTTTCGTCACAGGACATACTCACGCTCATGCTACCGAATGGTATCGTGGAATCCCTCTCGTAGTATCATCCACATTTCAAGGGGAAACAGATTTCATGCAAATGATGGGTTACAAGCCTAAAATGGGTTATTTGTCCGTCTATAACATCCAAAACCGACAATTTAGAATCGCTCAATTTTCAGACAATTGATTGAAGATATAAATAGGTAATGGGATAATTCTTTTTTATGCACTATGATGTAATCGTTGTTGGTGGTGGCCCTGCGGGTGCATCAGCCGCTTACTTTAACGCAATTGAAGGCCGTAAAGTATTACTGCTTGAAAAGGCTACATTTCCAAGAGATAAGATTTGTGGAGATGGCGTGACGGGAAAGGCATTGGGAATCCTTGACGAAATGGGGTTATCGGAAGATATAGCCCACATCAAGAAGATTTCCTGTCGAGAAGTAGTTTTGAGTAGTCCAAACAAAACCATGCTGTCCATTCCTATCGCAAGTCCCGATGACCCCTTCACTTCATTTTGTATTGAACGAGAAATCTTTGATAATTTACTCTATGAAAAGGCAGTAGCGACAGTATTAGAAAATGGCGGTAAAATCCTTAATGAGAAAGTTTCCGAACCCCTCATTGAAGACGGATTTATGGTTGGAGTAGTAGCCAAGAATGAGGAATACCGTTCTGCTTTAATCATCGGTGCTGATGGATTTAATGGCCCCATCTCACGCTATGTAATGGAACAGAATGAACAACCAAAACAAAATCGAGAACACTACTCATCAGCAATAAGGGAGTATTGGGAAGGTATTGCAGACAATCAAGGCCAAATTGAGATTCATTTCATTGATGGCATACTTCCCGGCTACTTTTGGATATTCCCAATTTCGGAAACCAAGTTTAACATTGGGCTTGGAATGTTGCTGTCCGATATGGACAATCAAGATGTGAAATTGAAGAAAATGTTAGATTGGGTAGTTAATTCCTCCTTTTTGTCTTCGAGATTCGCAACCGCAACGCCAATTGAAGGAACAAGAAAGGGTTGGATGCTACCAATGGGTTCACCAAGAGGATTAGAATTACACCCTCGCAAAAACTTCATTCCCAATTGTGTTCTCATCGGTGATTCGGCTTCATTGATTGACCCATTTACAGGAGAAGGTATTGGAAATGCTTTGGTGTCGGGAAAATTGACCGCCAAATATCCAATCATAAACGATGAAACAGGGGTTGAATATCAACAAGAGTTATGGAAGATGATTGGAAAGGAATTAACCAATTCACACAGATTACAAAAGTTATTGAAACGAAAGAGGCTAATGAATTACTTCTTCAAAAAGGCGAGTCGAAAACCTGCTCTCCAAGAAGTGCTAACAGATATGTTGCATAACAAAGAATCTCAAACCGCCTTCAAATCAAAATGGTTTTGGGTCAAGGCTCTTTTGTTTTGAGTAATCTTCATATAGGAAAAGCCTCTCGGACTGTCTATGAGCGATTGCGAGTTTTGCGGAAGCACCTGTGCTGACGAATACTATTTAGACACACCATACCGATTTACACAAGCACATCGGACATTTGGTAGTGTCTATGTTTGTGATGGTTGCATTGGTGAGGGATTGAAACTCCTTCAAACTCAATCAAAGGTTTAGATAGGTAGTAAGTCAATCATAGATTGATGCCATATATCGCCCAAGAGAAGCGAATGATGCTTGAACACGCTTTGGCGACTTTAGCCGCAAGTGTAATTGTTGAAGAACAGAAAAATCAAGCAGGTGTCTTGAATTATTGCATTTCAGCCCTCTTGAACGAGGTCTTGAAGACAAACGGTATGTCTTATCATAACATCAACGAATTGATTGGCGTTCTTGAGTGTGCCAAATTGGAATTGTATCGCCGTGTGGCGAGTCCATACGAGGACGAAAAGATACAGTCCAATGGAGATGTTTATTGATGGATTACTTCAAGAAATATGGTGACTCATCGGGAGGCACTTTGAACGACATTTGCGAAGCCTTTAGGCTCGCTACTCGCAAGGCATCCATTTCAGTTATCGCACTCCAACAAAAGCATAAGATGGCTTCTGCTGAACAATTGCTCACAGAAATTGACCGACACTATCACGAAGATTGTGAGTGTGGTATGAAATCGGCGGCTACGATAGAACAGATGGCTCAAAAATTGTATGAAGCCCAAGATAAAGCGAGTGGAAAAGCCATTTTAGAAGAAAAAGGAGAGCAAAAGTGGGATTTGGACACTTGCCATCGTTGGATGTGTAACTTGATGGGCAAAAACTCCTTCAAGGGAAAACGCATGGAAGATGAAGCAATTAAGGCACTCAAGGTTCACATTTGGAAATACAAAGTGGAAAAGGCAGATGAGGAAACTGATGTCGCCCACATGGTTGATTTGGTAATCAAACAAAACGGTGAAGTCAAAGCAGGGATTCAAGTTAAGCCCGATTCATTTTATCACATGAGATTGCCCTATGTGAAGAAATTACATGACGCATTGGACTACCCTGTGTATGACCTCATTTACGATTCCGAAGGTAAGTGGACTAATTATCTTGCGACCATTTCACACTTCATTTGACTAAACTTTATTAACCTGTAAGGGGTAGGGTAGTTTGTTGGAAAGCCTTAATACCCGATGATTGCATTCGGTGAGGGGTTGGAAGACCGAGGCGGCCCGTCTTCGGAGAATTCGGGCTAAGTGATGGCGGGATAAAACCCGTCTAAACCCATACGATGTAAATGCGACATAATGCGATGTTAATGCAATCCTGTTCTTTGCGATGTAATGGCCCCATTCTCCAACGGGGACAGAACACCACTCCAACACAGGCTCTCCACCTCTCCCATCACTCCAACACCTCTCTTTGTGATATTCGGATTAGGGTCATTCCCGTAATCCCGCCATCAGCCTCACCCTTTCCTATTCATAGGACGGGGTTGGTGTCCGTTGGAAGGTTTTTTCGTAGGGTTTCTTTCATTCTCCCTCCGCCTCTCCCTCCGCCTTCACATCATAGGACTCGGTGAAAATCCGACCTGCACCAACCCCTCCAACCTCCAAATCTTTATTAACCCGATACCCTTCCGTGATAATATGCCGAAAATCTGCTACATACTGCGTGGTCTGCCCGGAACAGGAAAATCCTTGCTCTCACAGCAATTACAAGTGGGGTGGGGGTGTGCGAAGTCATTTTCCACCGATGATTATTTTATGAAACACGGAGAGTATCAATTTGACCCATCCAAACTCGGTGAATATCATCAAAAGAACTTGAATGCCGCAGACGATTACATGAAAAGATTCAAGGATGGAGTAGTTTCCAATTCTGCAATTTGTATTATTGATAATACCAACACTCAACATTGGGAATATGAGAAATACATTCAATCAGCCGAAAATAACGGCTTCATGGTTCAAATCATCTCTATTGGTTGGGATGCGAAGGACATTCCTCTCTATGCGAAGCGCAACAGTCATGGCGTTCCCGAAGAAGCGATTTACCGAATGGCGGCAAGGTGGGAACGATGAGTGGCGATAATTGTTTCACTTTTGTTGGTATGCGATGCTTGAAGTGTCTAACGGCTGATGATTTAGCATATTTAGCAGATGATGACCCTTCCATCACAGTATGTCCTAATTGTGGGGCGGCGGTTTAATGGATTGGGTAAATACACTCCCTATCGTCTTTGTTTTGGGCGTTGTCTTGGCTATTTTCGGCCACATGGTCTATCAATCATGGATGGCTCGCCAAGAACAAAAGTAAGGGTTAAAATAGGCGTTCAGCCTATGTGTTCTCTATGAACATCTTTTTCCTCTCCACAGACCCCGAAGAAGCCGCAGAAATGTCTTGCGACAGGCATTCTATCAAAATGATATTGGAAAGCGCACAGATGCTATCCACAGTCCTTAGACAACATGGTTACGATGGCAATACTTACATTTATGGAATCACTCACGCCAAACACCCTTCAACAATTTGGGCGGGCAAATCTCTTGCTAATTTTGAGTGGCTTCTCTCTCACAGCCTTGCATTATGCCGAGAATATACCCTAAGATACGGAAAATTCCATAAAAGTGAGGAAATCCTGTATCGTTGTGGCGACTTGCGAGAGCAATATATTCCCGCAGGTTCTTTGACCGTTCCGCCCAAGTGCATGGGTCTTGAATACAGAACAGGTGGTTCTAATTGGAATGATGTAGTGGCCTCTTACCGCAAGTATTATCGCTACGGAAAGGGCTACATGAATAAAGGCAAAGGCCCACAATGGAACAAAGTCCCCTCTCGGAAACCCAAATGGTTTTCAGATTGATTCTGTTTTCCTTTATTAACCCCCGAATCTATGAATGGTTGGGAGAGTGATTCTGCGAAATGTTTATTAAGGGATGGCCTTTCCCAAACAAGTGAGGAAGGCATGGTGAACGAAATGATGGCAGGGCGAGAAGCAGATAAAATATGCAGACAAGTGCAGATAAATAATTGGTTAATGCAAATTGACTTAGCCGAGCAACAAATAGCAAATCCACATTACAATTTCCATGACTTCAAAGAAGGACGGCATGACCGTGAAGCGAATCTCAAAGGACTTATCAAATTGCACCGTGAAATGTTGCGACTATCGGGGATTTCTGAAAGCGAAACATTGACCCCATCTTCACGCTATGTAGGGATTGCATCAAATGATGAACCTTACAATTTGGATGAAATGGAACAACCAACGGCAGGGCCATTAAATTACATTCACGAACTTTCGGGAAATCGTTTGAAAGATGATGCAGTAAGGGCGGTGCGCTACGCCCGAATCAATCGAGCCATTGACTTAGACGAATTGAGGGATATGTGGCAGAATAGGTTATTGAGGCGCACCACTAAGCATAGGAAGGAAATCACATATCTTGAGGATTACGCCTATATGTTGTTCCTTGAGCAAAACAGATATAGCAATCTTGGCTATCTCAAAGACAAAGGCTTTTCCCGACCATTTGATTTCCAAACTTGTTTGGATTGGGTCTATGCCCTCATCATTGATAAGACATGGGAAGGAATAACAAAGGAAACAACCCTTCAACATCGTTTGAATAGCACAAACGGATTTTCAGGGCAAATTGTATCTTCTAACCCCAAAGTCCCACCCATCCACGACAGGGCAGACCAAAAGAATTTGATTCCTTCAAACTTGAGGGCATACACGCCCGATGATGCAACGGACAAGGGCAAGGCTGATTTGGTAATTGCAGACAGACGCACAAAGAATGTCGTTGCCATAATTCAAGTGAAGCCGACATCTTGGGGGAATGGGAAAAAGGCCAAAGATTACAAAAAGAGCCTCAAAAAGTGGAATAAGCCTCCTAAGTGCGGAAGAAAGGTTGGATTTTATGACTTTGAGGATGGGAACAAACACATTATCACTACCGTTAATCACAAAATTAAGCCTTACATCATGTATTATTCGGGCAACAAGTGGAAGGATTATGAAGTCACTTTAGACAGGATTTCCCAATTGATTCGTGACCCTCACATTTTCTAAGTGAAGATTAAGATAGTCGAGCAATTCAAGTATCATCATGGAAGATTTCGATTTGAGCATAGGATTAGCCTTAGCAAGTGGCCTTATTGTCGCTTTGTGGACTAAGAATGAATTGACTGAATCCCCACTTATTTTCCTTACAGGCATTACGGGTGGAAGTGTCGGAGGCTACATCGTAGGTGGTATAATCGGCAGGTGGATGAAGTGAGTGAAACCATTACTGAATCCATTGGTGATACACACGATTTGAAAATCTTTGGCATCCCTCAAGATATTGCATTGGTTCTTGCCATAGATGCCGTTTTGATTAGCCTTCGGGTATCTAATTTGCTCTCCACCAATTCATTCATTGGGGCGAAAGTTATAGGAACATCAGCCCTCATCGCAAGTCATTTGTTGTGAAGGTTGATTAACCCCTTCGCAGAATGGTAGGTTATGTGGGATTATTGGTTTGAAGCCATTGTGCTTTTCATGCTCTTTGGAATATCGGGGCGTATTTGGTTCTTAGCCCGTCATTTAGATGAGGTTCACGACTGTTTGCATATTTTTGAAGAACGAGTATTCAACACCGATGATGAAATCCATGTAAATGACGGACAAGGTAATGTTCGTATCATGGGCCTTGAGGATTTCATGGATGAGTTCGGATTTGACCCAAGAGAGGCAGAAACCCCCGACACCGATGGGAAGGCGAGTGAATCGGAGATAGATGCGTGGGATAATGCAAAGATATAAATACTATACAGGAGGTCT
>Ga0209756_1002115_pt1 | contig 17527 bp, 22 predicted proteins | sample ETNvirenome_6_85_FD_184071 | JGI IMG/M metagenome (GOLD analysis project Ga0209756, IMG submission 184071) | Marine viral communities from the Pacific Ocean - ETNP_6_85 (SPAdes) (version 3) | ecosystem: Environmental > Aquatic > Marine > Oceanic | place: Pacific Ocean | collected 2013-06-19
ATCCATCTTCTATACAACAACAACACTTACAATCTTTCCAAGTATGTTTTATTCTTTTCCAGAAAGTATGTCTGTCTGTTTCACTATCGAATTTTTTTGGTTTCCATTCTAAGCTCATTATAACCTCCACTTATCTAATTGTTTTTCTAACTCTTCTATTTGTCTTTGATAATACTTAACAACTGCTATTAATACAAACATACAAGTAACAGATATTAATGAGAATATTACCAACAACATGTCTAGGATAATGCTATAATCAGTCATTATACAACTCCTCACCATTTCTATTATATAATTTTAAAGATGGATTATTACCACCATTTATATAATGATGCATTATTTTAAATGTAGCTGTTTCATCATTGTTATTATCTTCACATCCTTGAATATATCCAGCAATGTACTGCATTACATACTCTCTAGTACCTTCTACATCTATTCTTTTAGTAACAGATGCTCTATGTAGACTAGACTTTTCAATAATAAATGAATGTTTACCCATTTTTAACCTCCGTTGATTTTGGTGCAATTTCCATTAAATAATCTAAATCATATACTTTAAAGAAACTCATACCTCTGCTATAAGACCAATAGTAATTCATATTAAGAACATGAAACATGATATATTCACTAATTGTATCAAACATAGATATAGTATACTCACCATAATGATATTCACCATCTATCCAAGTTTTAAATTTTCTTTTACGATTTGCTATCATTTTAAATAATCTCATTATACTACCTCTATCATGTTAAATATTTGATTAAGACTGTCTTTGTTAGACCTATTATCATTGAGTCGTGGAATATCTTCAAAGTGATACTCATTAATATAGTCAAATGTGTCTTTCCTAGCATAAGGATTAGAGCATTCTTCTACATATTCTTTAGTAGTGCTAACAGGAACAAATGATCTTTCACCATTTCTACGAGTGTATTCAAACACACATATTATAACAGGGTGATGACAAGTAATCATACTAATATCATACTGAGCATTATCAGCATGCCACTCAGCATAATCATTATTAGTTTTAAACTCTTTGACAATGTATTTATTATTTAAAGACATAATAGGTTAATCCTCCAATTAATGTTAACAAATATTACTTGATCGTCTTGATCTTGAACGACATCCAGAACAATCTTTACTAGCAGTTCTATGTTCTACATGGTCATTAAACCAGAAATGATCATCATGTTCTTGGTGGGCATTATCTCTTGGCCCTTCAATATTACCATGAATAAGTATGCACATGGCATCATTATAAGATGTATTATTAAACTGTACTAAATCATCACAACTAGGACATGTCCATATTTTAATCATTATAACTCCGATATAAAGTGTTTGCCCAAGTTATACAAATATCTCGTATTATACTAGGACATAAGTGTGAGCATCTATTAATACACCGACACCCACACTCAGTTATTTATAACACACTAAGCCGTGTTACTTGGCTGTTAAAAAGGGGAAATTAACCCCCCTCCTTGTTGATGGTAATCTTAGGTATGCTCTGGTCTTCTTCAACGAATGTAACAACGTCTTTTCCGTACTTAGCCTGAGATATAAGATTAAGATTATCTAAGTTAGCCTTACAAGCCTGCACAATATCACGCTTACTGATAGAATATCCACCTATAAGCTTGTTGTATCTAGACCTGACCGGTGCTCTCTTATGAGCAATCACCATCTCCATCAACTCAAGGTCAGCCATTCTCTGTAAAGCTTTCCATGACAAGTCAACTTCTGGTACTATATTTATTGGATTTGGCATGATGCCTCCGATTTGTAGTAACTACTTTATTATAATTACTAATTAATTCTATTTAAATGAAATTTAACTGAAATCGTATATACGAAAACCCCCGAATGGGGGTATATAGTGGTAAAAAGGTTAAGCATCAAAATCCTATAATTTTTTTTTGTAAACAACTTGGTCGTACTACTTGATTTATATATGTATTTTACATTAGATTGTGGGCGGTGGTTGGGTAAAGGAAAGATAATGTGTAGTAGAAAAAGGAAAAAATGGCTGAAGAATATAAAGAACTAGTTAACTTAAGTCAGTCCGATCAAGAGACTATTTTGGAAACAATGTCTGATTCATATTGTCCTATACAAGTAGATGATAGAATATATATGATACCAGAACCAGTAAATAGTTTAATAGATAGATTAGTTAGACAATTAGAAGAAAATGGGTTTCAGATAACAACAGGAGAGATAATTGGAAAAAGGGGAAATTAAAGGTGTTCCCCATTATGTATATGAAGATTATGAAGAGTTTAAAGAAAATTGCCAAAGTGAAGAAGTCCACGATGACTGGAGAACTGGAAATGAAGGCGATTGGGTTTACTCTGATGATGGTCGAATAGTTCAGTTACTTAAAGTAAGTAAGAATGTCAACCACCCCGGTGACAGAAAGAACTATAAGTATGCAAATGGTTGGGTAAGGACAATAGTTGGTAGCTTCTTAAATAGGCACACAGTTAAAATGGATACTGATTTTAGTTCACACCCAAACAGGTATACATTCAGTAAGACTATTAAAGACACTAATAAAAGAATCAAAGAAAGAAAAAAAGTAACTAATAAAGAAAAGATGTTTGCTACTAATGTTGTAGTTGGTATGGGAGCTGTAGATGCATATAAAAAAGCATATAATGAAATGTCAACAAATAAGGCTGGTAAAAAAGCAGCTATATTGCTTAAACAGGAGAGGGTAATGAAAGAAATAGAAAAATCAGTATTAGACGTTGCAAAAGGTCTTGGTATTGATCATGAGTATATATTAGAAAAATTAAAACATCTTGCTGATTATAGTGAAGATGATAATATAATATTGCAATCCACTAAAGAATTGGGAAAGATTGTAGGAACCTCTGGTAGCAATATAAAACAAATAGAGACTGGTATAGTAGGAATGTTTAAAGGTTTTGGTAATGAGGATGTTCAAATAGCAGGTAGAAAAGAAATAGCTAGTGATTCAACTATAGAAGAAGAATAGTATGAGAAAAAATGAAGATGGTCATATTATAGCATGTCCTAAATGCGGTTCTAGGAATTTAAGAAAAGACGGTTGGCAGTACTGGAAGGATAATAAAAAGAGACAAAGGTGGATGTGTTATGCTTGTAATGGAAAAACAATCGCACCAAGAATAGCAGAAAAAGCTCCATTTGAATTAGAAGAATTAGATGCAATAGAACATCTTCCTATTGAAGAAATAATAGAGCATCGTAAAAAACAATACACTCAAAAAAGAAAAGCAAAACAATCTAAAAAATTAATCAATGTACATATTAATCAAAAAGGCCCTATAGGAATACTTCACTTTGGAGACCCTCATGTAGACGATGATGGTACTGATTTAGCACAAATATATAGCTTATGCAATCTAGTGAATAAAACAGATGGACTGTTTGGTGGGAATCTAGGTGATATACAGAATAACTGGATAGGTAGATTACAAGCGTTATATGGTCAGCAATCTACATCAGCTAAAGAATCATGGAGACTTACAGAGCATTTTGTTAATAGTGTAGAATGGTTATATCTAGTGGCTGGTAATCATGATGTATGGAGTGGAGATGGAGACCCGTTAGAATTTATAATGCGTGACCATTCAGGTGTATATGAACAATGGGGAGCAAGATTAAATCTTATATTCCCTAATGGAAAAGAAATAAGAGTAAATGCTAGACATATGTTTAAAGGTAATTCAATGTGGAATACAGCTCATGGAGTTGCAAAGGCAGCTCAGATGGGATGGAAAGACCACATACTTACTTGTGGACATACTCATGTATCAGGTTATCAAGTATTAAAAGACCCAGCTAGTGGTCTTATTAGTCACGCTATACAAGTAGCATCATTTAAAATAATGGATAGTTATGCTGAAAAGTTAGGATTAGATGATAGAAATATCTTCAATGCTCCTGTCACTATAATAGACCCTTATTATGAAGATGATGATAATAGATTAATTACTACTATCTTTAATCCCTATGAAGGCGCTAAATTTTTAGAGTTTAAGAGAAACCAATGGAAAGAACAAAAGAAGAAAACGAAATCATTTTAATACCTAGACTTGGATATTGGCATTTAGCTAATAAAGGGCCTAGTCAACATATACATCATAAAGATGGGAATAGTTCCAAATCTTATGAACAAATGAAATTCATTATAGATGGCAAATATAAATACACAGAATGTTTCAGAAGCAGAAGAAGCTCTTAAATTAGCTTATTCAGACTTAATTGCTTTTGGTAAATTATTTTTACCTGACGATTTTTTAAGAAGTGAGACTCCATTCTTTCATTATGAAGTAGCAGATGTAATAGATGATCTTTCAATTAAACAAACTGCTATTATTATTCCCAGAGGTCATGGTAAAACAGTTCTTACAAAAGCATCTATATTAAAAGACTTTGTTTTTTGTAAAGATGATTTCCTTTTTTATGCTTGGGTATCAGCTACACAGAAGTTAAGTGTAGGGAATATGGACTATATAAGACATCACTTGGAATTTAATGATAGAATTAAGTATTATTTCGGAGACCTGAAAGGTAAAAAATGGACAGAAGAGGATATAGAATTATCTAATGGATGTAAACTCATTTCCAAGAGTAATGTCGCTGGGATACGGGGTGGAGCCAAATTACACAAAAGATATGACCTTATTGTACTCGATGACTTTGAACATGAAGCAAACACAATCACAAAAGAAGCAAGGGATAAAAACGCTAATCTTGTTACCGCTGTTGTCTATCCTGCTATTGAGCCTCACACTGGTCGCCTTCGTGTCAACGGTACTCCTGTACACTACGATAGCTTTATTAACAATTTGCTTACGAATTATGCCAAAGCTGAAAAAGAAAATAAAGAATTTGCTTGGAAGGTAATTACCTACAAAGCTTATATAGATGAAGATACTCCCCTTTGGGAATCATTCTTTAATAAGAAAAAACTAGAAGAGAAGAAAAGATTTTACGCTGATTCTGCTATGCCTCAGAAATTCTATCAAGAATATATGATGGAGGTAACAAGTGAAGAAGACGCAGTATGGACTAGAAGACATATAAAATATTGGAATGGTTATTATAAAAATGAAGATGGTATTAATTATATAGTAAATAATGGTGAAGACATTCCAGTTCATACATTTATAGGATGTGACCCTGCTACCGATATTGATACAAAGTGGTCTGACTTTAGTGTAATAATGGTAATTGCTATAGATACTAATAATGAATTATATGTTTTAGAATATGAGCGACATAGAAGTATACCCACTATAGGAAGTAAAGATCCATCAACAGGAGACATTATAGGTAAGAAGGGTGTAGTAGATTATATACTAGAATTACATCAAAAATATAGTTGTACATCATCTACAGTTGAGGATGTAGCTATGAATAGAAGTATCTTTCAGGCTCTTAATGATGAAAGAAGACGTATAAACCGCTTCGATATAGCTGTAATTCCAGAGAAACCGGGTGGTTCTAACAAAAGAAATCGTATATATAGTGGTCTTTCAGGTCGTTTTAGTACAGGTAACGTACATTTACGGAAAAATATGTTTGATTTAATTAACGAAATTCTTACTTTTGGCCCTAAAATGGCTCATGATGATACCATAGAGTCTCTTTATTATTCACAAGTACACGCTTTTCCGCCGAATATGAAGAAAGATAAAGAGAAGAAATCTTGGTTCAAGCCAAAGAAAAAAGCAAAAAGTTGGATAATAGCATAAAGAATAGGAGTTAACATGCCAGCAAAAAGAAAACCTAGAAAACTAGGAAAGTATAAGGGAATTGACTTTATACAGAAATTAAGAAGAAAGAAACTTGGAATTAAGAAAGATGAAGAAGCAGGTCGTGTAGGAGCTAAAGCTAAAAAAGCAGTTAAAACAAAAGGTGGTACTTATGTTAAGTATGAAAAGAAATCAAAATCTGCTAAAAGTTTCAGGTCTGCATTTAAATCATCTTGTAGTGGAGATGCTAAGTCATTTAGTTGGCAAGGAAGGTCTTACAGTTGTGCAAAGAAATCTGACAAGCCTAAGAAAACTCAAGTAACTGCATCTCAAGCTAAAAAAGATATGGCTGGTTCAAGGTCTACTAATTATAATAGAGATCGTTCTGGCGGAGGCCCAAGAGGGTAATGCCTAGATTTGGTAAAAGATCTAAAGAACGATTAAAAGGTGTTGATGCAAAACTTGTAAATGTTGCAAACGAGCTTATAAAGCTTATGGATGTAACAATTATAGAGGGCCTAAGATCCCAAGAACGTCAAAACGAATTAGTTGCTCAAGGTAAATCAAAGACTAAGTTTGGTAAACATGTTGCTGGCAAAGCTCTTGACTTAGCTCCTTATCCAATAGATTGGAACGATAGGGAGAGATTTCATTATATGGGTGGATTAATTCGAGGAATAGGGCATTCACTAGGTGTGGATGTTCGCTGGGGCGGCGACTGGGATTCTGATGGCGAAATAGCAGATAATTCATTCGATGATTTGGTTCATGTAGAAATAAAGTAATGGCAAGAAAAACAAATAAAACAAGAGCTCAAGTAAATAAACAGATTTGGGAAAAGGCTAATAGTAATCATAGACAAAGATGGCAGATGTTAAGTCAGAAAGGATATGATTTTTATTTAAATGAACAATTAAGCAAGGAAGAACAAGATTCATTAGAGTCATCTGGTATGCCTACTTTTACTATTAATAGGATTACTCCTATTGTAGAAATAATGAAATACTTTGTTACTTCAAATAATCCAAGATGGAAAGCAGTTGGAGCTACTGGGGATGATGTAGATGTAGCGCAAGTCTTTTCAGATATTGCAGATTATTGTTGGTATTTATCAAATGGTAAATCTTTATATAGTCAAATTGTCCTTGACAGTCTGACAAAGGGTATAGGATATTTTCTAATAGATGTTGACAAAGATGCAGATAGAGGAATGGGAGAAGTTAGATTTAATAGAATTGATCCTTATGATGTTTATGTAGACCCTGCTAGTAGAGACTTTTTATTTAGAGATGCTACTTTTATACAAATAAGAAAGAATATATCTAGGTCTAGTTTAATAAATATGTTACCAGACCAAGCTGCTAAAATTAAAAAAGCATCTAAAGGTACTGATGTTGTTTCATATTCAGATAGAGATGTTCCTTTATCAGATAGTATACAACCAGAAGATATTACTATGGGTGTTAATTTAGATGCCGAAGATGATGATATACTCCCATACTATGAAACTTATTCAAAAAAGAAATTCCCATATTATAATGTTTATATAAAAGTAACTCCATCCCCTGCTGAATTAGACAATATTCAAGACCAAGTAAAAGAACAGATGAAAGATATTGAACAAGAAATTTCAGTATCTTTACAAGAAAAAGAACTTCAGATACAACAGGCATTAGAAGCTGGTGAGATTATTCCAGAAAGAGCTAGGCTTGAAATTGAAAGAGCAAGAAAGATGTCTGCTCAGGCTATTGAAGAACAACGTATGCAGTTGATGTCTCAAGCTCAAGATGCAGCTACAATTATTAAACAACAAGTAATGTCTGAAAAGGATTATAAGATTCTTGTAGATAACGAAACATCTAAATCAAAAATAATAGATGCAGTAAGATTCCATGAAAATAGAATTATACTTACTTGTAGTGTGGCTGATGATATATTTTTATATGAACAAATTATTAATGTAAGTGAATATCCAATAATACCTATTCCTTATATGTACACAGGAACCCCATATCCGATGAGCGCAGTTGTGCCTTTAATAGGAAAACAACAAGAAATAAATAAGTCTCATCAGATAATGCTACATAATGCAAACCTAGCTTCTAATCTTAGATGGTTATATGAAGAAGGTTCGGTTCCAGAAGATGAATGGGAGCAGTATTCCTCTTCACCCGGTGCCTTATTGAAGTATAGACAGGGATTCAATCCTCCGACTCCTGTCTTACCTGCTCCCATTAATAATGCTTTTTTTACAGTTGTTCAAGAAGGTAAGGCTGATGCAGAATATATAAGTGGTGTACCATCTGCTATGATGGGGTTTGCTCAAGAGCAAAATGAAACATATAGAGGATTACTTGCAAATGATGAATTTGGAACTCGTAGATTAAAGGCTTGGATGGGTAGTGTTGTAGAACCTTGTTTAGAACAAATAGGTAAAGTATTTAAAGATATGTCTCAAAAACATTATACAGTTGAGAAAGTATTTAGAATTGTTCAGCCAGAAGCTGGTCAATCACCACAAGATCAAGAAAAAGAACAAAGAATTAATGTTAATATTTATAATGATTATGGTGAACAAATAGGAAGATTTAAAGATTATTCAGTAGCTAGATTTGATATAAGAATAATATCTGGAGCTACAATGCCTGTAAATAGATGGGCCTTATTAGAAGAATATTTTAAATGGTTCCAAGCTGGATTGATTGATGATATAGCTATGATAGGTGAAACTGACATAAGAGGTAAGAAGCAAATTGTTGAAAGAAAATCACAGTTAGCTCAAATGCAAGGACAGTTACAACAGATGGAAGAAGCTATGAAAGATAAAGAAGGAACGATTGAAACTCTAGAACGTCAATTAGTACAAGCTGGTATTAAGATGAAAGTTGGGGATGCTTCTAATGAAATTAGAAAAGATGTATTACAAACTGAGGCTCAACAAAAATTATTAAGAGGAATGTTAAAATCAGAGTTTGAAAAGGTAAGGACTGAGATGAAAGCAAACATGAAAGTTGCTGAAGTAAACGCATTAAAGGACTCTGATAAAGCATCAAAAGAATAGTTGTATCTTTTATATTTAATAAATTAAATTTGTTTTTAACTAAATGGAGATTAGTATGGATCAAGAACAAGTAGGCAACGCTAATGTAGCCCCTGAAAGTGAGAACGTACAACAACCTGCAGAAGATATTTTTAGTTCTGAAGATTTTTTTGAATCTTTAGATCAAAGTGTTAACTCAGGGATTTTAGACGAACCTTCGCAAACAACCTCGGAAAAAACAAGTGGTAACGCACAATCGAGCTCTAGTGAAGTTCAGCCGCAAGATAACAATGAAGTCTTGCAAAAGCGATATAGCGATTCAAGTAGAGAAGCTAAAAGACTCAATGGAAAACTAAAAGAAGTTGAGCCTTATATGCCGATTCTAGACGCTATGCGCGAAGACCCTAATTTAATTTCTCATGTGAGAAATTATTTTGAGGGTGGTGGTCAGACACCTCAAACAATGGCAGAGAAACTTCAGTTACCTGAAGACTTTGAGTTTGATTCTGATGAAGCTTTTTCAACACCTGAATCTGATTCTGCTAAAGTATTAGGAGCTACTATTGATGGTATAGTCAATCGTAGACTATCTGGCGCTTTACAAAATCAGAAAGCTGAAAACCAAAGATTAACAAAAGAAAGTTCTTTTCGTCAAAAGCATGAGCTTAATGATGAACAATGGACAAATTTTGTTGACTTTGCTAAGTCTAAGTCACTTGAGTTGGATGATATATATTATCTGATGAATCGTAATAACAGGGATGAGAAAATAGCCGATAATACAAGACAAGAAATACAGGACAAAATGAGACAAGTTCAAAATAATCCTGCAACTCTTGCTACGGCAGGGTCAGCACAAGTAGAGTCATCACCAGATGATTCAGTATTCAACACCATTTTAGGTTCTGACAATGAACTAGAAAAGGCTTTTAGTATTTAAATAATATTAAAAGCTATTAATCCTTAACAAAAAGGTGATAAAATGGCTAATGATGTATTTAGTCTAGGTACATACTCTGACGTTGCAAGTTGGAGTGATGGAACTAGCAAAGATACTGGTGACCTTAGACGGAAGTACAACTTTGGAGATAGGATTTCTGAACTAGCAATAGCTCAAGACCCTTTTTTCCGATTTGTTACTAAAGTTTCTAAGAAGCCTACAGACGACCCTGAGTTCAAATTTACTGAACGAAGACCGTCTTACCATAAAAGGTACGCATATGTAACTGGCTGGATTGAAAGTGATAATACAGAAGTTGTTGGTGGAACCGGCGGAGATGCAGATTTAACTGCATACAATGACGGAGCTGCTCCAACTAGTATGGCAACTGGAGATACAATTAAGTTATTTATGGCTACAGACTATGAATCTGCTGGAAATATTCAGAATATTTATGGTCAATCAAATGGAGCTATCGCAGTTGGTGCTTCTGGAACAAGACCTACTTTTTTCCTACCGGGACAAGTAATTAAAGTTCCTTTATCTACAACTGATGGTGGCGGAGCTGTAAAAGACCATTTACTTATGAAAGTAGATGCAGTTCATGATAATTTAACTAAAGATAGTAGAGAATGTGTTCAACTGGATTGTTCAGTTGTTCGTGTTCCAACTGTTTCTGGTGCAAATTATTTGGCTGGATGGGATGGTTCTGATGAAGTAGATACTCAAGTTTATGATGAATCTATTCATTCTTCTCTTGAAGGTAAAAGAACTTACGTTATTGGTTCTGCTCATGCTCAAGGAACTGGATACCCCGAAACATGGAAAGACCAACCTTTCTCAACCGGTTTTGGTTTAACTCAGATATTCAAAACTTCAATGGCAATGGATAACACAACTCGTGCTACTGTTTTGAAGTATGAACCAAATGAGTTTGCTAGAATTTGGAGAGAAAAGTTGATTGAACATAAATGGGATATTGAAACATCATTACTCTTTGGATCTCAACAATCCATTGATGGTGTACAATATACGCAAGGAGCAGTTGATTTTGCTCTTAGCTATGGAAACGTATTCTCTTGGAGTACATCCAAATCTCAAGATGATTTTCTTGATGATATGAGTAGTTTCCTAGACCCTCGGTACAACAACGCAGCTTCCACATTATTTATGTGCTCAACAGCAGTATATAATTGGATGCATAAATTGAGTGGATACTTCACTCAAAATCTCAAAGATGTTGGAGCCTTAGCTAATTCAATGGCTAGAGCTGACTTCTCTATTGGAAACAAGAAGAACGTCTTCGGTGTTGACATTACACAATTTCATACTCCTTATGGTGTTATGAATATGGCCCGTAATGTTCACTTGGATGGAACTCATGTTCACATAGTTGGAGTAAACATGAAATATGCTAAATACAGACCATTGGTCGGTAATGGCTTAAATCGTGATACTGCAGTTTATGTGGGAGTCCAGACTCTTGAGAATAGTGGTGTTGACCGTAGAGTTGACTTAATTCAAACAGAAGCTGGTATGCAATGGGAAATGCCCGAAGCGCATGCCATTTGGAAATAAGGAGTAAATCATGCATAAAAATCCTTTATACGGACAAAATAGTCTTGATAATTCATCTTTAATTCAAACTCTCTCTGGATTAAGCCCTATTAAATTAGGTGCAGACACAACTCTAGCAGTCGCTAATCACAGCGCTCAAGTTGGTGCATATGTTGAAGTTAATGCTGATGCAAAAACTCTAACATTGCCAGCTGTTGTAGTTGGCGCTTCATTTATTATTGTAAATATCAATGATGATGCTGGTGGACTACTTACAATATCTCCAAATGCAAGTGACAAATTCTTAGTTGACATTGCAGGAGCAGCAGGTACTGATAATAAAGATATTGTCAATACTAAAGCTTCTCAAAAGAAATATGACTTTGTTCATTTAATTGGATTAAGTGCTGATGGTTGGTTGATACACAATATCAGAGGAATTTGGGTAGACGAATCATAATCTGAAATTCGTGAGGTAATAGCACGATATAACGATAAACTAATGTGGGGGGTTTCGGCCCCCCGCATATAGTGAGGTATTATGGCAATAACAGATATACAAGCAACAGTCTTAGCAAACACTGGAAGAACTCCAACATCTAATAGTGTTGAAGATTCTCAAAGAGCAGTTGCCTCAAGTATTCCTAAAGAAATATTAAGATGGGCAGCTTCAGAAACTGTTCCTTCTACTCATGGAGGAGATGATGATCCTCAACAAGTTACTCTTCCTGTTGGAACAGATAATGTTATATCTGTTAGAAGAGATTCTTATGTAGCTAAAGAAGCATCACCTGAAGAAAGAGGATTTATTGGCAATAGTTCAAGTCTTAAAAATGCTACAAACATTTTTCCAAAATATTTTGTAGCTGATGCAAATAGAATTATTGTTAAGCCTGATCCTGATTCAACATATAAAATTTATGTAATGTATGTAGATTATAGTAAAATAGATGATACTAGCGATTTAAGAAGTGCAGTTATTTATAAAACGAATGCTAGTGAGTTTATGTACTTATCTAGTAATTCATTAAGTAATTCTGATATTAGTACGCAAGTTGCCCCAGCTGTTCCATCTGCACCAAGTTTTACATATACAGATGCAAGTGTTTCTGATATTATAGTGCCTTTAGTAGCAATATCTGATATGGCAACTCTATCAGCTTCAGCTCCTACTTATACTCCACCTCTAATGAGTAATCCTGATTTTGGAGATGCTAATACATGGATTAATACAGAAGAAGATAGTGAGATGTCTGCATCTAGGGTGCAAGTAATACAATCTCAAATAGCTGATTTTAGCGCAAGAGTTCAAGATGCATTAAATAGTTTTAATGAAGATAATGTAGCTTATCAAGAAGACATACAAAGAAAAATTCAAAATTTAAATAAGGATACTCAAAAAGAATTACAACAATTACAAACTGATTTATCAGTTAAAACTGCTAATCTTTCTAAAGACCAACAAGTTAATTTGCAAAACGCAGTACAAAATTTCCAACAAGATGTACAAGAATATTCTTCAAAACTTCAATTATATTCTAATGAATTAAGTTCTTATCAAAATAAGATTTCTGAAGAAGTACAAGGAAAACAGATTAAGCTACAACAATCTCAAAGTTATTTAGCAGAAGCAGATAAATATTATAATTGGTATTTAATGGAAATAAAACAATATATAGAATCAAATAGTAATATGATTAATAAATCTATGGCTATGCAAGCTATGTCTGGTAGGCGATAGTGGAAAATATATCATATACTAAAAATAAAGGAATTAAAATATGAGTGTAATAAGGTGGAATGTAAGTGTCACTCCAGAAGTTACCCAGCCATTAGAAGCTGGTGGGCATACAGAGTTTACTACTTTTCATGAAGATATAAGAAGAACATTAGGAGGTTCTGGTTCTATTACTTGGGCTGAAACTATTAATGATGGTAATTGGGCAGGGGGAGTTCATACAGAAGAATTAGCTGAAGCGACTAGTGGAAATGGTATAACAACAGCAGCTTGTGATATGTTATTTATAAAACATTCAGGATTTCAAGAAGTAGCTCATACAACTGTATCAACTGACAGGTTGGACATCAGAGATAATTCTAACCCGGCATCAGGAAATACTATAATATCCATAGGATCGGGAGAAGCAATTTGCTTACCAAAGCCAGAAATAGCAATGTATTTACTTGCTGCTGCAAATACAATTTCAGTTGAATGGGCTGAATTAACATAATGACTATTTTAGAAACAATGGAAAGAGCAAATATAAAAGAGACTACTCTAGCAATAGCTTGGATAAAAGATGCTATACATCAAATTCAATCTTCTACTAAAGAAAAAATTAAATCTAGTAAACAAGATATAATTAAATCTGTTGATAGTGATGACAATGTTTATATATTACCTGCTGATATGATTTCATTAAATAATGTAAGCATAAAAGATACAAGTGATAGTAAATATAAAAAGATTAGAAGATTAACAACTCAACCTGATTATTTAATTGAGGATGCATCTCCATAATGAGTGTAAATGTATCTAAAGAGTGGTATTACTTCTTAAGAGGAAGAGAGATACTTCTATATAAATTACTTGGTGGTTCTTCTACTGAAAGAGTAACTCAATCTGGAGTGTTCAGTACAAGGTCACATGAATTAATGTATCCAGATGAAGATATTGCAAGTGGATTAAGAGTAGAATACACTGCATTAAATGAACCATTTGTTACAGAAGCATTAGAATCAACTACATCTAAAGCATCTGGAACTAATATTAGCTTTGCACTTTCAGGAACAAGAATAACTACAGATAATACTAATAATTTTTGGGATACAACAAGTGGGTTTGCAGCGGGTGATAAAATTAGAGTTCAGGGTTCAACTAGCAATGATGCTGATTATACTATTGATAGTTTTAGTGGAAGTGGCAATTCTAATATGGTTGTTTCTGGTTCTACATTAACAGATGAGAATACAGGTCAAAGAATTACAGTTACACAAATATCAAAAGAAGTAACATCCCCTACTGAAACAGCTCATATTAATTTAAATAAGATGCTTTCTTTAGCAGTAGTTGATTATGTAAAAGCTATGAAAGCAGACAGAAATGGTGAGCTAGACAAAAAAGAATATTACATGAAAGAATTTTATAGTAAGTTAGGCGACAACGAAAGTAATATAAGGAAAATTTCAATGTCATTTCCTTCTAGTCCTTTCGCAGTAAGATAAAAATTAATGTATTTGTATAAGGAGCATTTCTCGCCTCGCATGACAAATACAAACAACAAAGGAGAACACTATGGCAAATCTACAAAAGTTCAGAGCACATGAATCATTAAACGCAGATACTGCTGCTAATTGGGATATTCAAACTGTTAATTCAATAACAACAGCAGAATCATATGATGTATCTGATTATCATACAGTTCATTTAATAAGTACTCAAGATATATATTTTGAATTTACAGATTCAAGTACAGATGCTTTAGCAACAGCTAATACTTTATACTTAATGGGTGGTGATACAATATATTCATTAAAAGTTCCAAGAGGTTTAGGAGATACTATTTATCTTTGGATAGAAGATAAAAGTGGATCTGGAGCTTCAGTTAGAATGGTATTATCATGAAAAGTCCAATAATTTCAACAACAGCAAATGCAATATCATCTGGCGGAACAATATCTGGTGACGTAACTATAGATGGAGACTTAACTGTAAATGGAAGTGGTGGATATGCATATTCAGAAGTAATAACTGGTGATGTGGGAATCACTTCATCATCAACAAATGGTTCTGGTACAGTTACAGGATTGCATTTAAAAAACACTGGAACAACTGTTAATGATGGAACTAAACTTTTATTTACTTCAGGTAGTTCTACACATGGTGCTTCTATATATAATATAGGAACAGCTTTAGACAAGTCAACTTTAGTTTTTGAAGCTGGTGGTTCTACTGCAAGATTTAAATTAGATGAATACTCTCGCATCAGTCTTAGTAATAATGATGGTAATACTAGCAATACAGTATTTGGTAAAAATGCTTTTGTTAAAGATGACCAAACTATACTTGGAGATGTTGGAGCAGATTTTAATGTTGTAATAGGTGAAAATGCAATGGGAGATGCTGATACTTTAATTGCTCTTCGCAATGTAGCTATTGGGTATGCAGCAATGAAACTTGTTACTGGTTCAGACGATAATATAGGAATTGGGTCACAAGCTTTACATAATGCTACAACTGGTAGTGGTAATGTAGCTATCGGAACTGACTCAATGTATTACATTACAATTGGGCAAAGAAATATAGCTATTGGAAACCATTCAATGAAAATGAATCACGATGGTAATCCACGAGAATCAGATGATAATGTATTTATTGGATATAATAGTGGTGGAGGTTCTTGGACTAATGCAACATCAGAACAAAATACTGCCGTTGGTTCATATTCAATGGATGCAAATCTAGCTGATACAGATAATAATTCAGCTTTTGGTTATAGTGCTTTAGGTGCTTTAACATCAGGTAGTAGTAATACAGCATTAGGTGCTAGTGCTGGAGCTGCACTTACTACTGGTAATTATAATGTAGCAGTAGGTATAAATTCAGGAGATGCTCTTACTGATGGCGAGAGCAATACTTTTATAGGTACTAATGCTGGTAGTACAACCACATCTGTAGAGAGTACTGTTTTTGTTGGAAGAGATGCTGGTGTAAATGGTGATATGACAACAGCTGCTAATGGCACAATTGGAATAGGTAGAGATGCCTTAATGGCACTCACTTCAGGTCAAGATAATACAGCTGTAGGATATCAAGCATTAAAGGTAAATGTAGTAGGAGATGAAAATACAGCTATTGGATATCAGGCATTGGTAGCCTGTGCTGGTGGAGATGCTGAACAAGCAAATGTTGCAGTAGGTCGTGAAGCTGGTTATGGAATTGTAACAGGAAGATTTAATATTAGCATTGGAAATAAAACAATGCAAAATGCGGCTCACGCAGATACAGATGGCAATGTAGCTATTGGGCATCAGTCTATGAAAGGTGGTACAGATGCTGGATTCGTTAACAATGTAGCGATAGGATATGAATCTCTAAAAGCAATTACTAGCGGGGATTACAATGTCGCAATAGGAACAAGCTCTTTAGCAGCTTTAACAACTACAAATAATATGGTTGCTATTGGTCACAATGCTGGTACAGCAGTTAGTGCCAATGAAGCTGAAGGTGGAACTTTTGTTGGATATAAGGCTGGAGAAGCAGTTTCGAGTGGAGGACATAATACTGTTGTTGGGTATAATGCATTAATTACTGTAAGCACAGCTGGTTATAATACTGCTTTGGGTAGTCAAGCATTAAAGGTTGCAACTGGAGCATCTAATACTGCTTTAGGATACAGAGCAGGATATGCCATCACAACTGGAACAGATAATGTAGCGATTGGTAAAGAGGCATTAAAAACAGATGATGTTGGTCAATATACTGTTGCTGTTGGTGCACAAGCTGCAGAATATCAGAATATAGCATCAATTGGTGACACTTATAATACCGCTATTGGACATTCTGCTGGTAATTATAATGTAACTGGAACAAGCAATACTTGGGTTGGTTCAATGGCTGGTTTGGGAGCAACTGGTGAATCAAATAGTTCTAATACAGGAGTAGGGGCTGAAGCATTAAAAGCTATAACTACTGGAGGTTCAAATGCAGCTCTTGGTCAGGGAGCTGGTTATGCTCTAACTAGCGGTAGTTACAATGTTTTTGTAGGTAGAGAAACTGGAAAAGCTATGACTACTGGTTATGGTGCTGTATTTGTAGGATGGTTAGCAGGTAATACAGCCGATTCTGCTGGGGATAATGCTGTTGATTGTACTTATATTGGTAAAGAATCAGGTCGTTATATGGATGATGGAGCTTATAATGTTGCAGTTGGAGCAGGTGCTATGCTTGGAGCAAGTACTGGTAATACAAATTCTTATAATGTCGCAGTTGGAAATACTGCTTTGGGAGCAATCACTACTGGAAGTAACAATGTATCAGTAGGGGCAAATGCAGGAGATGCTTTAACAACAGGCTTTAATAATATTGCAATCGGACGTGATGCACTAGGTGCAGCTGATACCGCTACATATAATGTGGCAATAGGTAGTGGAGCAATGAATGGTATTACTACAGGTATAGCAGCTACTCATTGTATTGCAATCGGGACAGATGCTTTAAAAAG
>Ga0209756_1002117_pt1 | contig 17521 bp, 44 predicted proteins | sample ETNvirenome_6_85_FD_184071 | JGI IMG/M metagenome (GOLD analysis project Ga0209756, IMG submission 184071) | Marine viral communities from the Pacific Ocean - ETNP_6_85 (SPAdes) (version 3) | ecosystem: Environmental > Aquatic > Marine > Oceanic | place: Pacific Ocean | collected 2013-06-19
TCGTGAATATCGCGTCATACATGTCAAGATGAGGCTCCTGGTCTTCAGGACGGTCAGGGATCCACAGGCTTACCTGGTCTCGTCTACCAGTGGGACCTGCATTCCTAGATGAGACCCTGATGCGCATCTCTGGATTACTCTCAATAAAGCTCACTAGGACTTCACTTGGGTATGAGTCGTCGTCAGGATGGCCCATCCCTTCTTGGAGCATGTCCATACTGAATATCTCCTTCAGCTCTCTCCTGCTGAGCTGCCGTGACTCACGTGTCTGTGCCTTGAAGTCACGCGCGTGGTCTGCCATCTCCGCGTTCTCAAGCCCCCACAGCGCGGTGGAAACTAACTCATCATCTGTGAGCTTTCGCAAGGCATCTGTTCGTATTGCATTATTGATCTGTTCACCTGTCAGTTGAGATCCCTTCTCTAGGCTCATTGGGTCCTCGACGAGCCAGAACCACTCACTGCCCAGGTCAGATCCGATCAGGACCTGGTCTGTCTCTTCACCTTCAGATGTTGTCCTCTCTATCACCGTGAACACGACCTCTGGATTAGAGCTGGCGTAGCTCGATGGAGTCCGCTGCTCTGAGAGGATCATCTCTCTCCTTATGATGTCTCTTAGCTGCTGTGCTGTGATCTTCATTGCGTGTATGCCCTGCGTATGCCTATAACTATCTTGAAGATGATGAATAATTCTCTGGCATTGCCTAGAATGTGTGACCGTATCTCTTCTTGAATAGTTCCATCGAGTCAATGATCTGCTTCAGGTCAGCTGCTCCTCTGAGTGACCTGCGATATCCGCTCGCCGCTGCGAGCTGCATGACTCCCTCTCTGTCATCTGCACGGGCCTTGTCATAGAATTCATCCTTGATGTTATCTGTCTTTGACATGAGGGACTGAGCAGCGATCGTCCATGACGGAGGGAGCATCCCCTTATTTAGCTCTGGGTGGGTCTCGAGTCCTGTAAATGACTCGTCAGTATATCCGTGCTGGCCCACGTCTCCGAAGACGTACCTCTGTAGTGTCATGATGTTCCATCTATCATTGAACCTGATAGCTGCCTCTGCCTGTGTGATCTCCTCAGGTGGTATCACTCTCAGTCTTGATACGTCATCTATGTCGAGGTATGCATAGTTCCTATATGGGTGCCACCTCATGTCATCACTGACTGGCATCGTGTAGTCTGAGTCATCTATCACCTCTCTTATGAGTTGTCTTATCTGTCTGCGTGTGATCTTCATTGTATGTACCGCTCGTCTATAACTATTCGAAAAGCTGCCAAAATTTTTCCGGAAATTTTTGTGTGAGAATTAGCCCTCTCCTTTCTCATGACGTCCCAGAAAAAGTTATTTGCCACCTGTCTCGTGTGATGATGGGTAGGGCATATTACACAAGTGCATCAAGTCAGCTCTGTGACACAGGAGAAGGACTCGGAACTTTTCAGGATCTCGGAAATTCGTGAGAGACCTAAGCCCCCTCCCCTGGGGCCCTGGCCCTGGGCTGAGTTTGCAGCCCCCCTGGAGGGGCCCCCGCGCCCCGGGCGGGCCCCCCAGGCCCTTAGAGTACTCTAGAGCGGGGGGCGCCCCAGCCCTTCTGCAGACACTAGAAGGCCCCCTCTCCGGCCCATCACAGGCTCAGAGAGAGGGCCCCCCCACCAGGCTAGAAGCCGATGCTGTAGACAGACCGTGAGCTCTGACGAGCCCAGCGGTTCCGCATTCGCATGATCCTTGATCGTGCCACGGTTACCTCCGAGAACAGGGTTGGAGAGACTAGACCGGACCCGTGAGGGTCCGGCCGAGGTGAGAGGTAGTGGGGAGGTGAGGAAGCTTATTAAGGCTCGTGACTACAGGGACCTCCCCGGTCCTCTAGGAGGACGGGGTCTGCTTCGCGACCGGCCAGATCGCCAGGCACTTCCGAGCGATCGCGATGCGAGCGCCTCGGGTGAAGTAGAGGTCGTCCGAGACCTTACGGCCGGCGGTGACGTCCTCGGAGATGCCGAAGCCGACGACCTCGGGCATACGAGCCTTATTCCCGTTCCAGTTGACCTTGAAGCGCTCGGGGTAGCGCTGGTCGAGGTTGTTCTGGGCGACGAAGTCGAAGCTGTCGCCGTCCGGGTTGGTGCAGGTCCCCTCTACCACGACGACCGAGAGGCCGGACTTCGGGTGAGCGGCGAGAGCCTCGGAGGAGGTGATCTCGAAGGTGTACTGAGAGCTAGCGGTGGTCATGATGTGGACTCCTTGGTTGTTGGTCCGGTGGAAGGATTAATTCCTTCCTGTAGGTATATTATACCACGCCGTGCCTAACTTAGCACGCCGCGACTAAATGTTTTTATCGGTAGGTCGGCTCCAGCAGGCCAGCGTCACGCGGTGCGTCGCTCGGGCATGCGGCGTCAAGCGCCTGCACTGCCAGGACGAGGTGGGCGTGTGCGGTCGCGGCCTGTGTCCAGGCCTCGCCCACGTAGCTGTGAGCCTGGGGATCGACCCCTGCCAGCCTCGAGTCATTGCTCAGGATCTTGAGATCCTCGAGAAGCCGGCCCAGCCGACCCATGATCGAACCGTCGATGCGCGCCTGGATCACGGGGATCCTCACCGCGATGATCAGCTCAGCTGCCGATGCGTCGTCCACGTCACTCACCCCGCTCACGTGCCGCGGCCCAGTCGATCTCACCCTCGTCGGGAATCATGTCGGTGGTGATGGTGATGTACCCCTCGTCCTTTGCCCGGAACTCCACCGTCTCCGGAGCGCCTCCGAGCTGTACGAGCTTAATCAGATCGGGGTCGGTCAGGGTGATGAATGAACCGTCGGCCCATTGCATGAAAATTCGATCTTCGCCGGACATGGCTTACCTCCGCGCGGCTGCGGCTCGGAGGCTCGCCTTGAAGCTCTTGCGGGACTTCTGCTTCGCCTCAGCGCTGCCCTTCCGCGGGTTCTGCTTCTGAGGCTTCGTGTTCGGGTTGCGGAGGTGGCGGGTGCCCGGCCTCGGGAGATCGAAGAGCAGCCGGATGTCGGCCGCGGAGATCGAGGAGCTGCTGGAGTTCTTGGTCATGGGATACCTTTCCTTGGTTATGGTATATTATACCATGCCTGCCGCACATTTGCATGCGGGATAGGGGCGAGTGCCCGGGCTCACGGTGAGCCCGGGAGTGATGTTGTTAACTAGGAGCCACAGAGCTCGCAGAGATCTCGCCGGAGGGGAAACCGGTGTCCACCTCGTTCACACTCGAGATCGTCGATGACCGTGAGTGCCTTGTTAGTCAGGTAGTACCGGAAGACGTTGGACTCCCTCTTTGTCCGGTAGATCCAGTTGCGACGGCCGCGAGCCCACTCGAATATGTCCTCGAGACTTGGGTAGCGATAGCCTGTGTACTTCTCAGGGTTCGCGTTGTACCTCGACCAGTACTTCATGGCATTCGAGATCTTTCGACCAGCCGGACTTCGTGGGTGAGGCTGACTTCCCTCGATGTCCAGTGAGAGCATGTTGGAGTAGTAGGGTGACCGGATCCATGCGAGATCGCGTCCGAAGTTGTTGTTGAACTCACTGGAGGTACATCCGGGATTCTCCGAGATGAACTTGAGGGTGTGGAAGGTGGAAGGGGCGACTTCGATGGTCATGGGCTTAACTCCTTTGTTATAGTACTATTATACCACCGTGACCACACTCTTGCACGCGTGAGCCCGGCACCCGATCTAGCGCTCGACTCTCAGGTCCTGAGAGTGATCAGGAGCTGGTTGCGGAAGTCGAGCAGTAGCGCGATCATGCGATGCATGAACCCCTTGCGGTGATCACGAATTCGCTCAGCGACAGCATCGAGTGACTGTGCAGTCTGCTCCAGGGCGTCGGCATCGACATTCGGCCAGCGGATGGCATCCCGAAGCTCCATTGCTCGATCGCTGGCAGCGGACTGAAGCAGCTTCAGCTCAGAGTCTGTGAAGCGGATCACCAGTCACCCCACATTGAGAAGGGGTCACGTCCGGTGAAGGCCTCAGGGTATCGCCGCATCGTGCGCTCAGCACTCTTGATCCTCTTCAGGTGGCACGGCGGACACCGGTCGAAGTACTTGAAGTCCCTCCGATCCGGGGTGGTGGTAGGCTCGACATCAGTGCCCACCTTGTGGCAGTCGATGCACTCTCTCTCTTGCTTTGAATCAGACATGAAGTCTCCTTCTAGTGTACGATGACGGTTGCTGCCGCGGCGAGGGCGACATTCACTACTGCGAATATGATCACTGGGATCTCCTTAGTTGAACATGGACCCGAGGAATGCGAAGCCGAATGGCAGCGCGATCGGGACAAGGATGAGAAGGCAGATGACATCAAGAATTGTGTCAGGGTTCACTGGGTTTCCTCTGTTGTTAGTTGAACAGGTGAGTTTGGACGTTCAAGGCTGCCCGGTAAAGGACGAAGGACCATTCGTAAGGAATCTCGTAGTCCATGCAGAGTTCCTCGGCCTGTCGAAGTGTAAGAATCTGAATCATCATTTATTCTCCGCAGGGGGGGACTCCCCCCATTAGCTACATTATACCACAGCTGCGGTCTTATTGCACGCGCGCTTGATCCGGCGCCTGATAGCCAGGGCACCGAGCAGGCAGTTAGACCTCACGTAGACCGAAGGGCGTGTGCCGCGACGTCCTGTGCCGTCGGGAAGATGATCTTGCCGTCCCGGGCGAGGAGGTTAGTGCAGTCCATCATGTCGACGACCTTCACCTCAGAGATGATGCCGCATGCCGCGGCCGGTCCCCGGAGGAGACGGTTAACTGCGGAGACGAGAGTCTCCTCGGTGTGGTCCTCGATGTGAGTCCCACCGTTGCTGAAGGTGATGTGGATCTTGAAGTTTTCCATGTGTCTCCCTGGTTGGTTGGTAGGTATATTATACCATAGCTGAGGCGGTATTACATGCCGCCGAGGTCCCGCTTCTCACGCCGGGACAGGGTCCGGAGCACCCCTCGGTGACGGAGCTCGCTGGGCAGGCCGTCCGGAAATCCGCTGGGGACGTCACGGTCGTAGAGCCAGAAGAGGGGAAGCTCGTCAGCCGGGATCGGGACCAGGCGCCACTCGAACCAGCACCCGTCATCGCGGCGGACGTACCAGAGGTGCTTATCATCAGTCGAGCGCCAGTAGTCAGGCGGGGTCCGTTCACGCCAGCAAGGCTCCCGCGGAGGAGACCGGCGGAGGATGCCTTCCGCGTCGACGAAGTAGTCCCAGTGCTTCCACTCACGGAGGACCTGGGTGGGCTTAACCCGGACGTAGTCACCGAGGTGCTGGTAGATGTGAGCACCGACCGCGGAGTCGTGGGTGTTGTGATGAGAGATGTCGGAGTAGACGTCATCCCAGGGGCGGCCGACCTGCTTTGCGAGGTACCGCTCCAGGGGGTTGAGGTACTCATTGAGCATCTTACGCTCAGTCCACCGTCCTCGGGGGTCCTTAGGACGCATACCGCATCGGCTTGGTCCCTCGTAGTCCTCGGTGATCTGCTCGCGTCGTCGGAACAGGACCTCGTCGTTCTTACGCCAGGATCCGATCCGAGGGGTCGTGACCAGGATTTTTGAGATGTCTTTTCGCATCAGCCGCTCCTTATGGTTTAATTATACCACAGCTATCTCAACTTAGCACGCGATAGACCTAGTCCTTATTCCTCAGGAACTCTGACACGGTCGGGAATCCGAAGTTCACCCACTCGATGCCTTCCGTGAGCGCAGACATCTTTGCGGGGACAGTGACGGTGTCACCCACTCCGAAGACACGTCCGGTCACATCAATGGTGTCGTGTCCGAAGACAAGAGCGGCTCGGATGTCAGACCTGAAGAGCTCCCGGAGCGCACCGCAGCTGTTGTCACAGCAGATCGACAGGACCCTCGGGCCCTCCTTGAAGACCGTAGTGACCTGCTTTGACGTCTTACCGCCGGGGAGCCTACAGATGAATGGTTCTGATGCGTAGATCATGTCTTCCTACCAGGTGACCTTGCCGCGGCAGGCCCTCTTGTCAGCCGCCTTCTTGCGGTCCTTGTGTTTTCCAGCACCGGTCATGAAGTGAGCGGCGACCGCGGTCCAGTTACGGATCTTCGGGGTCTTCCTCTTGTTCTTCTTCTTGGCCATGATGCTTCCTTGTAATTAAATTATACCACAGCCGCGGTAAATTTGCATGGGATAAGTGCCCGCTGTCAACTTCCCACCGCGGGCGAGCGGCTATGCCGGAGGACCGTGTTGACTGTGGTCCCTTAGCGCCGGCTGCGCAGTAAAAGCAAGGGGCGTCTACCAGGATCGCTGGCTTAAAGGAAGTGCCCCGTCCTCCCCTGTGTTTCCGGAGTATGCATCACCCGATTCCCTCGTGCACGAGGAGTGGCATCACACATGCCACAAAATGGTGAGGAACCTAGCCTCTCGGCTCCAGACGGTCACCTTGTTTCCCTATGGGGAGGCAACGCGAGCAGTGTTCCTATGCATATTATACCACAGCTAGCTGCAGTTAACACGCGTTTGTTATCGTCCTCCCAGCTCGTTGAATGCTCCGCTGATGAAGCTGATGGGATCCTCCATGTTCAGTGTCTTGTCCATGCCCTCGAGGAACTGCACCCACATTGGGTTCGGCTCTCCGACGAGGCTGTACATCGTGTTCTCAGTCATCACGATCCGACCGCTCGACCCACGAACAGCTGAGGTCGTGATCACCTGGCCGTCCTCGAATCTTGGGTGTCCGTGTACCTCGCCGCTCAGCGAGATGCTGATCTGCTCAGGTGCTGTGAAGGGTGAGCCACAGGCTGTCGTGGACCAGTTGAGTAGGGTGACTAAGCTAGCTTCTTGGTTCTCTTGCATGTCTTCGTATCTCCTATGGTATTAATACGTATGTCATTGTCGGTGTTAACCAGGGCGGCTCAGAGCTGCTCCTGCTGTACTTCTGGGCAGCGCCTTCCGTCCTTCCAGGCGTCGATCCCCTCAGCATTTTCGTCGTCGATCGCATCGAGGGCTTCATCCTGTCCGACTCCGCTGTCGAAGCTCGGAGCGACCTTCAAGGCCCGCTGACATCGTCTTCTCCACTCAGCTCCCAGCGCCCGGGATGCATCGAACAGGATGCTCCGCAGCTCATCGATGTTGAACTCGTTGATGCGTAGCGTGAAAGAGTTGCCGAAGCGGATGGTCGCCATTTCGAGCGTATCAACTTCGACCTCGACGGTGAGCGACCCGTGATTTTCGGTGCTTATCTGCTCACTGCTGATTTGCCGAGCTTCGTAGGTTTCTCTAACTTTCATGTGTTCTCCAGGATTGTTTATAAACCAATTATACCACAGCTGTGATCAAATTGCACGCCGCGTTTGATAACCGCGGAGCCCGTCTAGCAGTGCTGAGACCAGCACTAGCGGGATGACATACATCATGATCAGGGGCAGCGTGACAGCCGTGATCAGGCTGAGCCCGATGATCTTCGGCCAGTTATACTTCTTTCTATTCTCGTCCATACTCTCGTAGCATCCTTCTCTCTTGATATGCTATGTTCATCGCGTCCTTCCTGAAGAAGATAAACCACACTAGCCAGACCACTCCCGCACATCCGGCGGTGAGGATGAATAGCATGATGCTGAAGAGGAGCACCCTCTTAGCCTTTCTGACGACCTCAGTCACCTACACAGTCGACACCAACTCGAGCTCCAGGACCGCGTCGTCGACGAGATCCGCAAGCATTCCCTGAAGGTTAAGGAGGACGAATCTCAGTCGGTCGATCTCCTCACCCGCGGCATACAGCTCGACGAAGGACCGTGTATGGAGTTCCTCCAGTGCTTCTTTCAGGGCAAGCCCTGTTTCCTCGATGCGCGTGACGATCTGGTCTCTGGTCATTTCCGTGGTGTTTCCTTTCCTACCATATTATACCTTAGCTAGCCTAGTTTTACACGGGATCAAGGATGATCTTATTCACCCGCAGTCGGGCATCCTCTCGATAGATGAACTCCCACAGCAGGCCGTCTTGCCCTCTGATGATGTCACCCGTGAAGGCGAGGTCCTGATCAGGTGTGCGTCTCACTATGTTATAGAAGACGTTGACCTTCTCGTAGCCCCAGAGTCTCAGGGACATGCATCCCATCCTTGAAGTCCTGGAGCTCAAGCGCAGATGCCCAGGTTCTCGAACATCAAGGCGACCCTGTTCAGCACGATCTGCGCGGCACGTACCTCGTTGTCAACCTCGTTGATGAGGTTCTTTTCTCCAGACCAGGATGACAGCCTGTCGAGGTCCTCAGCGAAGTGCTCCGCTGCTAGCAGGTCGTCAACCGTCTGATTGATGATCTCTGATGCGATCAGGTTTGCGGCGAATGACTGTGCTCTCAGTAGCTCTAGGTCGAGGGGTGTGTGTGTCATGTTAGGTAACCTTTCCTTGTATACCCATTATACCATGGCTGTCATCTAGTTACACGTAAGTATTTATCCTCGTGCCTGGAGGCGGGAGCCCTAGCATCCGCTCCTCGGGATCCTGAGACTTACTGTACAGCAGGTCCCTGTCGATGCGGCTGATCATCTCGTCGATCTCAACTGCTGTGTGAATCACCCTCTTCATCGAGGTGCTCGCGTCGATCGTCACCGCTATCGAGAGCCCGAGGACGATGCTCGACACGATCAGGATGATCAACGCCACTGCTTCTATCATGAAACCTCCTGATAATATTATACCTCACACAGGCCCGCTGTACAAGGACAGAGCAACGGGAGCCCTGGTTTTACCCAGGGACATCCCGTCTCGCCGGTGTCATCCGGATATAATTTAGGCCGCGACCGAGTCCTCGTCGGTCTCGTCAGCGCTGAGGTCCACGACCTCGCCGGCTTCCAGCTCAGGCTCGACCTGATCCTTCTCACCGTTCCCGAAGAGCTTCAGGCGTTCCGCCTTGCAGGTCCTCGCGATCGCGATGCGGTCGCCTCGGGTGAATCCGGAGCCGTCGAGTCCCTGGTGGGATCCGTTCTCCTGGACCTTGAAGATGGGCTCGCCTTGCCACTGGATCGTGAGTGCCACGAACTTGCGGCCGTCCAGGGTTCCAGCCGCACGGAAGACCGTGTTGCCCTTCTTGTCCTCGCGGACGTTCGTGATCTTGCTCACTTCTACTGTCTTTGCCATTTTTACCACTCCTTAGTTATTGTTGGTTTTGTTTGTTGGCAGGTATATTATACCACTGATTGTTTTTCTTTGCACGCCCTAGAGGTCAGTGCCGTGCACTTTATTGTATGCATCGATCAGGTCCCGCATCGGGATGACCTCCTTCTCCGAGTGATCGACGTGCCTGAAGCCGTCATCCGCGCCCTCGAGCTGGACCTGTCCGGCCTCTGTCACATACACGATCGAGCAGCCAGCATCAGCATCGAAGCTGTCACCGTCACTGAGGACGACGTACGGTCCGAAGGTATACGGATTCCCATCTCCCACGCCAGCGCCACCGGGTTCCATCACCTCAGGTCCCTCGAGCGCTGCCTTCCAGGCCTTTCCTCGTTCCTGTTCTGTCATCTGATTCTCCTGTCGTTGAGCCGTTCAGACTCGACGAGAATGTATCCGCTGATAAGCAGCCATACTGAAAGTGTTATTCCGAATGCAGCCATCAGCTCTTCATCCTGATGTTCTCGAGCGAGATGCCGCATACAGACAGCGCAGTTCGACCGTAGACACGCCTGAGGTGGTCAGTCGATATCGCATCTAGGAACTGCTCCTCGTCACTGAGTCCAGGGTGGATCACCCTGACGTCGACGTAAGCCGCCTGCCCGGGAGCATCACGGTCACTGAGCGGACGGATCATGCAGATGCGAGTCACCGTGCCCAGCTTTCCCTCGTAGGCCTCAGCCCCTGCCACTGCGACGTCGTAGTCGGTCTGTTCCTGCATCTCCTTCTCCCACTCGATGTAGCGGTCCATCTTGACGAGACGCACGACGTCACCCACACGCAGGATCGGGTCCGGCCTTCGGTGATTATCGATGTCAACAACGTTATCTTGCATGCATATTCCTTATTAGTTGGTAGGTATATTATACCACGGCCTTAGTCACCTTGCACGCGCATTACTCTCGTCGATTCTCTCGTTCCTTCTTGCTGATCTCCCAGGCGACTAGCCCGAGGATGATCATGAATCCGATTCCACCGACGATGTCCCGAGCTGTTCGACGCACCCCTCGGCACAGTCGACATATCGACATCAGTCTCTCTTCCTCTTGCCCTCTCTCTTCTCACGTGAGCGACGGTCCTTCGCCCTCTCCCTCGACTTCGCCGTCTTACTCTCTGTCTGAGGTCTCTTCCTTGTCGCTGTCTTCTTCTCCGTCGCTCCCTCTTTTAAGAGCGAGGCGAGCTGATCTCTCTCCTTCCTCGCACCCACCCCCACCCCCAGTCTCTGGTCTAGGAGTGAGAGCTGCTCGGCTGGTGACCTCTGCGTCCTTTCTTGCCGCCTCGTCTCCGCCTCGTCGCGTAGCTCCTCGAGCCTCCTGTGACCTCTGTTGATGCTGGTCATCGCCTGTCTTGCCTCCCCTTACCTCATGCTATCATCATACCACACGGGAGGGGGAGTTTACACAAAAAGTGGCATCAAAATGAGCGTCGTGTAACTCTTGTGTGAGTGTGGGCTATAAGGTAGACGACTTACTCGCTGCTCAGCATGTTCCCCTGAGGCCTGAGACGCTGAGGATGAGCTGCACGTGCGCCGCCCACGCTCCCAGCGAGCGCCCGGGTGCTAGACATGACAATCAGCCACCTGTCTCGTGTGATGGGAGCGATGTCCCACGCGCATACCCGGGCACTCGATCGGGTACGAGATGAGGGGGCTATATTCTCTTGCCTGTCTGATTATCTATGACTGCGGACCACTGTGAGCTCGGCCACGACTCGTAGTTAGTCGATACCTCTAGGCCACGGAGGTCTCCTCGCTGCTCACTCCACATCGCCTCCCAGGCGTCCTCGAACTCATCGTCATCCCCTGTCACGAACCTCATGTCAGGATATATGAAGCCTGAGCTGATGTGTTCATGTGGGATGTAACCGTGGACCATGTACCCAGGTCCTGTCACGAACTGGGGAGATCGCAGGTGCCCGAGAGTGAAGAAGATGCCGTATGTCCCTCTTATCGCACCGTCTCTCATCACGCTATCTAGAGAATCTGCTGGGAACTCATGGGTGACTGGTAAGCCTCTCTGATCACTCATCCTCCTGAGTGCATTGATGACTGTCACCTCACTGTGTGAAGGAGCGTGTGACATCGCCTCTCTGATGGCTCCTCTTAACTGTCTACGCGTGATCTTCACTTGATACCTACTCTGGACTATTACGATATAACCGCGCTCATTTCGACCTGACCCAGTTCCCACTGTCATCTAGCTCTATGCGAGAGAGCCCGTGAGTCTTCTCAGCTGACCTCATAGATGCCGCGTGATATATGCCAGTCCGGTTCTTGCTCCCTGTAGAGATTCTTGACATTATGCCTCAGGACTCCCTCGTCCTGTGCGATCGCCCTCACCTGAGCAAGTGATACCCGTCTTCCGAGCGATGCGTCCCGGGACCTGAAAGCTGCATCGATATGTACCACATCTCCGGACTCGTCCCTCAGTCGACTGACCCTTCCCTCTGTCTCTAGCTCACTCAGCTCCTGAGGTGACATGTCAGGCATCTTGTTCCACTTCGCGAGACGACTCATGTTCCTATCAGCGACATCATCCTCACAAATAACTCTCATGTTCTCCTTGATGATCTCTCTTAACTGTCTACGGGCGGCGTCGCCCTTCAACTCATCTATCATCATGTCAGTGCGCTTCTCGAGGAGTTCTACGACCTTCCAGAGGACTTCATACGTCACGACGTCATCAGGATCGTGATGTCCCCTCGCCCTATCAACGATGGACTCATGACCATACGACTCACGTACGATGCGCCTGATGTCCCGCCGTGTGATCCTCATCGCCTGTCTACGCGTGATCTTCATGACCGTGATACCCAGTTCCCCTGGGAATCGAGCTCTACCTCTATGTCAGAGAAGGGGTCACCATCCCACTCCGGCATGCCTGGCCAGTCTACGTCTTCCCACTCACCGGGTCCTGGGCCTGACTGAACTACGGGCACCTCAAGCTCGTCTGCAAAATCAGACAGCCCAGCTTCGATTGCTTTTGAGTCATGCCTACGCTGAGAACGTCGGGCAGCTGCCTTCTCATCAGATCTTGCATCAGGTAAGTTTCCCTTACTTCGATGCCTAGATAGTTTTGTGTCAAGAGCTTCTCTTATTAGTTGTCTAAGTTGTCTACGTGTTATTTTCATGATACCTCCACGACGACGTAGAACACCTCATCCTCTACAGCACCTTCGATCGGCCAGCTCGATAGCTTCCCTCCACCGAGCTTCTCTGAGAGTGCGACTGCGGCACGCTCTGTGGCAATCGTCTTAGCAGCGTCGAGTGACCCACGGATCTTAGCTGATCCCATCGCCCTATCATCTGGTGACTCAGCGACGAGGGCCTCAAGCCTCTCCTTCTCTGGACCTTCACGTAAGAGGTGCACCTGCTCCTTGATGATCTGTCTTAATTGTCTACGTGTGATCTTCATTTGTGTCTCTCTAAGAAGTGGACCGCGCGAAATTTCCATATCACGCCGGCTCAAATGGCCCATCAGGTACAAAAAGATTGAGTTGCTGCGTTGGTGTGAGCGTTGCCCAAACTCCCGGATCGTAAGTTGCTCTTTGTTCTTGTCCAGTTGATTGATTAATAAACCAATATTGGTTTCCTTGTATTATTTGAGGCCCTGAACTCTTCTCGTCCCAAAAAACATCTTCAGGAGGGGGACCAAAGCCAGGAGGAATATTAACTTCGTTAAGATTGCAAATCTCTTCTTTTATGATCTGTCGTAGTTTTGATTTTAAAATTTTCATTTTAATATTCTCCTAGTCTAGTTTGCCATAGTGGCCGCGACTCATTCTCTGAGCAAATTTATCTCGGTTAGCCTTGAACGTTTCGATACCTTCAATGTCGTCCTTATCAACCATCGCTTCCAGTCTGAATAGTCCCGGGGCCCCAACGTCCGACAAATTAACATATCCAGCTAAACCGTCATAGCCGCCGCCAGCATCGATTTTATCCCTCAGCCGCTCGTCGTCCGCATCGGTGTAATAACGATAGGCCTCGGTCTCTTGATCCTGGCGACTCCAGCGATCATCATCCCAATCCTCTGGATCTTCATTCTCGATTTGATCTAGCGCTTGAGTCTGGAAGCGACGATTCGCCCTCTCACCCCACTCTGTAGTAGCAGGTGACTTGAAGTCTGGGTGGATTATCATGACGGCCTGCATAGGGTCTTCTCCAACCTCTGATGCATCCTCGGAAAATCTTCCAGCTGATAAGCCGACAAATCCATCCACGATAGAGGGATATGCTGGGTGATCACCCCCATGAGCACGGCTCACGAATACTGGAGCTAGATCGTCAAATTCTCCGAGATAATCAATAAAGTCTCTCACTCTCATTCCCTGTTGAGGGACATCAGTTGAGAGGGTGATGCCCTCAAGCTCATCTATCTCTTCCATAATAAGTCTTCTTAATTGTCTACGCGTGAGTGACTCACTCGTCACTCTTCGCATCATGTCACGGGCCTGATCAGACGCTGATGCGAGTGCCTCCCCGGCAGCGCTGATCGCTTCACCCCTCTGCACTGCTTCCTCTCCCGCCTTATTCAACTCTAGCTTCAGCCTCCCACCGAGAGTCGCATCGATGATTCCATCCCTTATGGCATCAGCGATCTTCATGGGCTTGAGACTCTTCCCGAGGCCCGGCACCTTCACCCATGGCTCGATCAGTGGGGGTCCCTCACTGCCGATCTTGAACGTGACGGTGACACCGGCTGCCATCTTCGGTCCACGTGAGGAGGCTGCCGGGACCCCGCCTGACTTATCGACATCTTCTCTTATGATCTGTCTTAACTGTCTTCGTGTGATCTTCATCTAGAGCTACCGGCTGTATTATCGATGTATCGCTTCAAGATATCTAGCTTTGCCTGGAGGGTGACGTGATCCTTAGTTGCGACCTCAGGGAGCATCTCGGTGGCCCTTAGGATAACCCTGCTCAGCGTGTTGACGTTTGGATCGCCAAGCCTGTTCAACTTAACCATGAGTTGCGAGAGCTGACTATTAATCGACAACAGTGTGTCGACGTCGAATTCGCCTGGTTCCTCCTGCTCACTCAGTCTTGAGACCTCTTCTCTTATGACCTGTCTTAACTGTCTACGTGTGATGCGCATGTGTGTCTCCTGACACATATAACTATCACGCTAGAAGGGATACTTCTCGCATCTATCGATGATGTCTAGCACCATGGGCAGGTCGCTGTCAGGCAGCTCGATGTATGACTTGCCAGTGAGGGTCTTGATGACCCTCGAGACATGGGCGTATGGATTCCTACCGTCAGGGTGACGCTCTGACTCGGGTAGCCTACCTATCAGGCTCTTTCCCGCCGCACCGATCGCCTCTCTTATGACCCGCCTGTTTCTCGGATTCATGACTTCACCTCTTAGTGGGTGGGACAGGAGAGTCCGCTCTCCACGGATACTCACCCTGAGCCCACCACCACCACTCCGTCGGTGTGTTGAGAGTGCATCCCTCCTGCTCACACGCGATGCATGACTCATCACAAGGCATGATGTTCTCACCGATGAAGTAAAAGAATGAGAGTGTCAACATCCACAGTGTGACAACAGCAATAAATATCTTCTTCATCAACTTCAGCATCACTCACTCCACGTCGGGAGGTGATCAAGGATGCTATTCAACTTATCGATGATATTGATGCAGGTCTCGGGATTGATCTCATATGTACCCGGCCAGTCGTCTACGTCAACAGTCAGCGATCCGCACCACGAGTCAACTGCGACGACCGTGCCTGTCTCGTTCATGTGCGATCCTCGTGTGATGAAGACCTTATCCCCTACGCGATGCATCATCCTGGCTCCTTCATGTCATGGTCTCCCTCATTGAAGAAGTATCCCTGGTCATCTGATCCCAGTGAGGGACTGTACTCAGTAGGAGTTCCCGCCTTATCCCAGCATGCCCTGTGATAGCAGCACGGCTCATTAACGAACTCGTGATTCACGACCGTGATCTGGATATCACGTTCACCAACACGTCCGTAGCCATCATACTTTCCTGTGAAGATGGCTCCGTCATGCTCGATCACGACGACATCATTCATCCACTGATTGACGTGATTAGTCGCATACTCACTCAGCATCGGATGATCACAGGACTTGCAGTCCCAGCTAAATAATCCCACGGTCTTCAGCCCTCTCTGTCTGGATGCGGTCGATGATCTCAGTGACCTGCTCGAGAAGGCTCTCCTTGTTTCCTCGGAGGCCCAGCCTCTTACGGGCAAGGGTCGTGCCCTGAGGTGCCTTATTCGTCAGCCTGAATCCTCGACACTGGGCCTTCAAGGCCTGCTGTATCATCAGGAGTTGAAAGAAGTTGATCCCCTCTCCCGTCAGCATCGTTCCTCCGACGTCCTCCTCGATGCCTGCGTTCACCTCACTGCCCGTGAGGTCCTTCAAACTATTACTCATGTATTCCTCTCTCTCACACGGGTAGCGTGCCGCTCATGAGCAGCCACGCCAGTCCGTATCCTAGTCCTATGAAAATGATTGTCTCGAGGACACGCTTCATCCCTTGTAGTCCTCATGTTCCTCGTCGATGTGATACTCAGGCTCGATGCCGAGCGACTTCCAGTACTTATCGACGGCCTCAAGATGATCGAGGCTGTAGATGTCAATGATCTCGTCATTGACATATGCGACTCCGATTGTCTTCTGATAAGCCATATGTTTTCTCCTTACTTATATTATACCACAGCGGCGGTCTGATTGCACGCGGGAGGCGGCGCCTCAGGCCAGTCGAATTTCATCCCTACCTCCAAGACCTCACGGAACTCATCAAGGGCATCTACATACTGCTTGTGATAGTGACGAGCGGACCACCCTCGCCCCATGTAAGGAGATGGTTCGAACTCACGGTCCGGATCAAGCCGATCGATGAGGAGCATGAGAATCTTATTCATGCTGCACATCTCCATCCACGGCCTGTTCATTCCGACTCGGCCGTCAGACATGAGGCAGTCATCCTGGTACCCCTCATCGACGTAGATGTCACAGATGAACTTACACTCCTCACGCTCAGATTCATTTACATAGAGAGAGCCGTTCATGCTCTTGTTGTAGACCTTCAGGTCGTCTCCGTCTCTCACCGCTCCGTATCCGCACCGATGGAGGATCTCTCGGACCAGGCCATACTCGATGACGTCAGCTGTTCTTGAGAGCTTTAGCTGTCGTTTACTCATTATCAGTCTCCAGACCGTAGTGAATGTTTGCCTCGTTACTGCTGAAGTCGTGCAGATCTCCTATGAGACTATCCTCCGAGCTCCCGAAGCCATCCTCATCATCACTTACCTCGACATCTCTGAATCGATCCTGAGCTTTCAGAGTGATTGTGAATCCCTCACTCTCATCATTGTTAAAGTATGCCTCCCACCCCCTGAAGCTCAGCTTCCTGATGATATGTTCACGGACAGCCTCTCGTTGCCACCTTGGGAAGACATGCATGCAATACGCGAGTTTATCCGCTCGACCGTGTCTGTCTATATAAAGCCTGACTTCTTTGAGAGCAGTGGCAATATCTTCCACCTCCTCCTTTGAGAACTTGTTAGTGAGTTGATTTGGTCGCTTGATCTGCATTATCTTGTTGTTCCTCTAGTCCAGGTAAGGCTCGCCCGCATCATTGCGAGAGCTTCCTCGTGGTGGGTAGTCATACTCACTCCACCCCGTGTAGGGATCGTGAGTGGCGTCGTCCGGCAGACCGTGTGCTCTATACTCATCGTATGCAGCGGCCTCAGCCTCAGCCTCGGACATCTTGTATGCCTCTTCGTGTGTAGAGGACTCTCCACACATCGGACAGGTCTCACCTTGGTGAGTGATGATGTCACAGTCAGAATTTTCACAGTAGTACATCTGTTCTCCTTATACCTTAATTATACCACAGGCCGCGTCACATTGCACGCAAGACCTATCATCGAAAGTCCTCGACAGATACTCCAATGTCTCGAGCACGTTGCTCGATGCTAGCTCCACTCAGCACATTCATCGCGTCGATGATGGGCTCCTCCTCACCGAATTCTCCGATCAGGACCTGTAGCTGGCCCTCGTCGCAGTCGTACGCGGTGGACGAATCCATCCTGTACCTCTCGATGATCACATATTCCTGAACTGGTATCATAGACTCTCGCCGCCTTCGCTTTCTGAGCACGGTTGCTCTTGATCTTCGTAGTGAACTCACGATATTATCTCCTGTGGGATGTATCCCGCACCTACATTATACCACAGCTGGTATCAATTTGCACGCCTGTAGCTCACCAGCATTCTTCGTCGTCGCTGTCACACTCATATGCGATCTCCTCGCAGATGCTATCAAGAAGCCTTTCATCGGCCTCAAGAATGACATCGTGCCAGTGATCATATCTCATCGCGTAGCATGGTCCTGGTGGCGAAAGGTCACCTTTCGCCACCGGAA
>Ga0209756_1002123_pt1 | contig 17490 bp, 26 predicted proteins | sample ETNvirenome_6_85_FD_184071 | JGI IMG/M metagenome (GOLD analysis project Ga0209756, IMG submission 184071) | Marine viral communities from the Pacific Ocean - ETNP_6_85 (SPAdes) (version 3) | ecosystem: Environmental > Aquatic > Marine > Oceanic | place: Pacific Ocean | collected 2013-06-19
GTTTCCTCTACTTTTGCTTGTTTTATTTCCATTAGTCTGTTTTCTCCTTTTTAATGTTTAGATAGCTGATGGTAATAACTACCCCATCACTTACCGTTCCTGCTGTAGTAGCAGCTAATACTTTACCCCCTTCTACTATCATTGGATTTGTTAGTATTTCTACACTAGCAGATGTTGATAATGACTGAGTATGTATTACTTCAAAAGCATTATTAGTAATAGTTATAGTAGGAGTATTAGATCCTGATTTATTAGTAACATGTAAAGATTTAACAATGATAGTTTCGTTATCTCCGGGCTCTAAAAGATTATTACTTTCAGCAGCTGTTACAGTTTTACCATAAAATTTATATTCATTTACTACTGCCATTATGAATCTAGAAAGAAACTCTTAGCTTCTATCTCTTGTTTAACTTCATCCTGAAATGAAGAGTTTAATTTTGTAATTACACCATCAAGGTCCCTGACCAATGATTGTAAATTCTTTCGGCTATATTCTTCTTCAGCTCTTGTTAATGATTGTACGATCTTTGCCATTATAAAATACTTACTAGTCCTCCTTTTTTAAGACCATATCCAAAACCTTCTCGACCACCAGAATCGTAGGCTTGACCAGTGTTATCTACATTTTGTCCAGCAGCTACTCCTCCAGATTCTACTTTATCTACAGTCCCTCCTGATCCGGGTCTTCTTCCAATCGCGCCCGTTCTTGATCTATCTCCCGGATCTGATTTACCTTGAGCCCCATAAAATTTGTCTTTTTTCATTTGATCATCTAAAACTTGTTTTTGTGTTTGTTTATATCGTTGGTCCTGAGCTCTATAAAAATCAACTTTTTGTTTTTGTTTAGGTGATAAGGCATCATACTCTTCGTCGGTTAAATCTGATCTAGCTGCTTTCCCTACATATTCTGCATAATTCCCAAACATAGATCTTGTATTTATTCCATATACATCTTTAGATAATCCTGACGCGTTTTCACCAAATACTGTTGGACCAGTGTAACCCATATTCATTTTAATAAATTCTTGATCGGCTGTCGGTAGTGTACCAAACTTGTCCATAGCCCCAAGTGCAAAACTTATAGGACCAAAACCTTTTATATTACTCATTATACCACTAGCAGCATCTTTTGTTTTTTCTAATCCAGACTGTATTTTACCTGCGGTAGTAAATTCTAAAGGAATATCTGTACCAGATCCAATATACTCACCCATATCTGGGCCAGTTAATTCTTGTTGTCTATAACTTGGAAAACCCATAAAAGTTTTATCAAGTTTACTTTGATATAAATCATTTACTAATGGTGTTGGTTGACTACCAAAATATTGATTTCTTGTATCTATTTCATAATTCTTAAGTAGTTGGTCTGTAGAAAAATTTGTACTTCCAGTGCCGCTATTAATAAATGCATTAGTATTAGGTATTCCATATGATGTTGTTACTTCTTCTTCTACATCCGTCTTAGGTGCTGTATAGTCTAAAAGAAATCGATTTTGAGGCAAAAATTTTTCGCCTTCATCATATCTTTGTTGATCAACTCCAGTATAAAATGTAGCCATTACCTTCTTCCTCCTGGATGTATATCCAATCTAAAAGTTCCTAGTTTCCAATCTTCAGACGAAGTGGTGTTGGCAATTTTTAGTGCAATTGATCGTGCTCTTAATCTTGTATCTTTTTTAGTTGTAGTGGAATCAATACTAAAATTTGTAGTAGTCCCTGAACTATTTGGATAATTTTTAGTAATAAAACTTACTTGGGTATTACCTGTTTGTGAAATAAAATCTGGTATAAATCTACTTATTCTCATTATAAATTCTCCATCTCCTCGTAAGTCAGGCATTCCTACACTAGTTCCTGTGGTACTTTTTTTCTGAGTAATATCAAAATCACCGGATGTAATAGTTCCGAGTATAGCGGTCACAGTTCCCTCTCCATCAATTTGATCGGTCCCTGTTTCCTGTTCATAATATATCGTAATTCCATCAGTATTACCAGTGACATCTGACGATGCATCATCTGAAGGATCATAATACGTAGCATGGGGTTTTTCAAAAACAGAAGAGTCTCTCCATGCAGCTCGTGGAAGTGTTCCTATTGTCCATATAGGTCTTTTAATAGTAGAGTCTAGATAGTTATAAGTCACTACTCTATCCACTACATCTGACCCGGATTTACAATAAAACCAGCTAACTTCACCAAACAAATTATTTAATCCACAATTTACTAAGTCTCTAGATGTAGTATTTATGCCAAGTCCAGAATCGGTAGAATAAACATAATCTTCTACCAAACATGGTAATGATTTTAACTGACCATCGTATGCAAAGAATCCATTTTCAGACATCCAGTAAGCTGTACCATCAACCTCTATAGATGCATTCTTTCCTAATAATCCACAGTTAGTCCCCACTTGTTCAAATGAGAAGGTAAAGGGTTGACCTACAAACTTCATTAGAAATAAAGCAGTATCGGTCCATACATAGATTGCATCCCTACCTTTAATAGCTCCCATAATTTTAGAGCCATCAGAAAGTCTTTGTGTGCCTGCGGTATTATTTGCTTTAACTGTGTATGAATCTGTTTGATCAATACTCTCTTGAGAAGAGAATCTAATATACATATCATCTTGTTTAGTTGAATCTCCAATTGTTGTTTCTGTTCCAAAAAATACTAAGTGTCTATCGGGTGTAGAAACTAATACATGACGCGATGCAGTAGGTGCATTTGCCAACACAGTTGCCCTGATACTTGTTGCATTTGAAGGAGACGCATCCCATTCAAAACATTTACCATTATAAATAAGTGCAATTAATTTTGTTCCATAGTTATCAAGAATCCACATTCCAGGATCAATTGTAAAGTCAGCAGAAGATGCTTCGCCCCAGGCAACATAATCAGAGATATTGGTTACAGTTACTCCACCACTATGGGCTGCTTTAGTTGTACCATTAACTTCTCTAGCTCCCCCACTTAAGATATTAGTTGTCGTATTATTAGCTGTAAAACTTATATCCTCTGATCCAATTCTTATTTCTCCTGACGTAGGAAAAGCAGCTGAACTAGTTAAAGGAATGTCCGTTACACTATCATTAATAGTAGAAGCTAGTGTTGTCGTTGCTGGTCCTAAAGCTGTACCTCCCCACAATGCTGTACCAAAACCATAACCACCTAATTGTTGAGAAGGTCCTACAGTATAATAACATAATACTGAAGCACTATTACCATCACTTGTAGTTAAAGGTGTTCCTGATTCCTGAGTCGCCATCGTAATTGTAAAGGTTGTAGTAGTAGGAATAGAAGTGACCATAAACTTCTCATCTTCAAAAGTAGCATCATTATAAGTTGACCCTATTGCAGTAACTCCACTGACAGAATCAAACATTACAATGTCATCTTCTGTTAAATTATGTACTCCAGTACATGTTACTGTAACTGTTGTTGATGAAGAGGTACTTGAAAACGTAGCGCCTGTTAAAGTTGTTCTAATGGGGTGAATGTCATAATATGCTCCCCCTGAATAGACATATAAAATTCTATTAGTGCCTATTGCAGCGTATTTAATACCTGCGTTATTGTCCCAATGATGAAGTGCACGTCCGGCTCCTGTTAATTTATTATTACCAAGTTGCTGCCAACCACCTATTTTTTCGGGAGTACCGTATCTAAATCTGACATTATCACCATCAAACCATTGGCCTTCGGCGCCTGTCTCTGTGACTTGTTTGTTGAATCCGGGTAAAAATCCTAATTTTTGTAGCATATAAAATCCTGTTCTTTTGAGGAGTATATTCTAATATACTGTATATATCAATATTCATATATCAATATTCTAAAAGTTAAAGTCTATATTAATCACTATTCTATACATATGTCGAGCAGGATGGCTACCCGCATGATTAACAGATCCATCAAAATAGATCAACTTATTTGGCTCTGGGGTGATCCTTTTCATAATCGAATTATCTTTATTAAAGAAAAAAGTATCCCCATCCGTTTGGTTAACATAGTAAATTAATCCATGATGAGGTATTTTATAGTCTTTATGGGGCGTATTATATTGATCTTTTTTAAAATCAGGTACCTGTATCTGTAAATTAGCTTTACTTCTAAGAAGATTAATTTCTTTTATATTATTTTTTTTCGTATAAGCTCTGAGTATTAGATCCACGACACGTATGTGGCGAGAATTTACAGGATTTTTAAGATCACTATTAAAAAAAAGATGTGTCAAAAAACCATGTTCTCGTAGGTTTTTAAAAGATTTAACTTGTTTGTTGTAATATTTTTTTGATACGGTCCCCTCGTTAGTGCTAGCAAACCAAGGAAAAGTAACACCGTCTGTTACCACATCATATATCTCTTTATGTTCTTCCTTAGAAAGGAAATTTTTATATACTTTAATCACTCTATGTATTTAAGCCAAGTGGTTATTATATATTTGTCGTTTGTTAAGGGAGGATTACCTCTGTGAATATATTGAAACGAAGTTGGAAATAAAATTAAAGTTCCTTGTTGAGGACGTATCCTCATTTTTTGATAAAGGAATTCTGTTTCTCCTCCTTCTTCAACATCATTTAAATATAATATAATACCTAACATTCTATCCGAATATGTTGAAGATGCTCCATCTGAATGCCACATATGATAACCTTGACCAGGTGCAGTTTTTTGAACTCTGATTGCATTATCCATCTGATGTTTTGAAACAGCTGAAACAGCTGGATAGTGTTCTTTATATTTTTTATAACACTCCCAAGTGACGTCATGAAATTGTCTTATTAATGGACTTTCTTGATGTAAAATTAATGGGCCTTCGTAAATTTGATTAACAGGTCCCCCTACGCTTTCGGATCCTAGGAAAAGAGTATCTCCATCTTTTAAAGTTTTATCTATATTTGATTGTTCTTCTTGTCTACTGATAATAAATCTCCCTCCTCCTACTTGAGGTCTTGTACCTTGATGATAGTTATATCTATCTATTATACTAGAACAATACTCCTTGGTAGCAGCGTTGTGATATATCCCAATCCAATCTTTATGTGTTTCTTTTAAATCTTTCATAACATATAACCTCCTCTTTATAACCTGAAACAGGTTTAAAATTATAGCAATCTAAAATATCTTTAATTATTTTATTATTATAATGGTTCCATTCATTAAAGACAAATCTTGAACCTACATAAGTTCGATTAGCAAACCACACTACTTGTTCCACAAGATGTTCTATATTTTTCTCTTTATTAAACAACACAAACATAAAAGGAAAAGAAAGAGGAAAATGAGACATAAACGTTTTAGGATCCATCTTTAAAAAGTTTAACTCATTATAATGACATAAATTTTTTAAAATTTGTGTTTGATTTTCACAGTTACTAAATGCAATATGCGTATGTTCTATCTCCGGAAATCTAGTTTCAAACTGATCCATTATGACACTAGAGTTTTCTATTCGTTGTATATTGACTTCACATGTCATCACCAACGGAGGCTTTCTTACAAAGATTGTTTGAAAGCACGCGTACTCTAGAGTTTTTTTATCTATAATATTATGTGTCATCTTGTGGCCCATCGTCGCTGTATGTAAGATTAAAAACTATAACAGTTTTTCTTTTTTTACTATTAAAAAGTTTTGATCTATGGCGCAAATGTCCTGGAAAAGTAAAAATATCCCCTTCTTTAACATTAATAGATTCTATTTTACCTGTGACACTATCTTTAAATTCAGTTCTCATATTTTTATCAGGAAGTTCAATATAATATATTGCAGAAAAATGAGCATCATGAACATGCCAACCATGATAGTTATTTTTTTTATATTGTTGAAACCAATAATTCCGGACTGTACATTTTTTTACTTTTAATAGTTTACAAAATTCCTCTGCATAATCAGTCAATATATTTTTAAAAAAATATTTAAAATACTCTCTTCTTGTTTCTTTTGGTAAATACCAATCCGTATGGGCGATGTTGTCATTCCCTTCCTTTAAAGGTTTTAGAGGTACATTAGCAATTATCTTTAATAATTCTTTTTTATGTTTTTTATGATTCAAAACATTGTAGGTATAACCATAAGTGTTCATATGGTGTGTCTTTATTTTTGTAATATTATTGTCCATTCTAACCTTTCACTTAAATCGTTTAAATAAACTTTGCGTTTTCTGTTCGCTATTAAATAAAGATGAAGTTCTTCTGCATCTATAATCATCAACTGATCTCCTAAATCACAAACTATTTTTTCGGCTCCTGTTTTTAAAGAACCATATTTCCCTTTCTGTTCCCCTTCTATAGGTTTCATGGGTCTTAAATCAAATTTAAATTCTCTATTAGATATGTTTTTTAAAATACCTTCTACATCCCAAGTAGCTTTTTTACTTCTAGGCCACTTGACTTTTGTTAAATATTTTTTTGCGAATTCTTTTGCTTCCATTATAAACTCATTGATAAACCTGCTCGAGGAGATAATGAAGTAACGTCATGATGTACTCCTTTAGGAATATAGATTAAATCTCCTTTTCTTAAAATAATTGGTTTTTTATTATCAAATTTCCATAAAGTACTTCCCTGTTGTTGCCAAAAATAAACATCTGTATCATCATTATGTCTTCCAAAAGAGCATGAATCATGGGTCAATGAAACATATAGGTGGGCCTCTTTTAATTTTAATTTTTTTAATATTCTTTTTGCTTTCTTTATATGATTAGCTGAAGAAGTAGTAAAAAATGCTGGTGGATTAAATTTTACATCTTGTTCTTCATAAAAAGCCTTCCATAACTCATCAAGTATTTCTTTCCAGCTTAAAACTTTATTATCAAAATTTCTTTTTACTTTTATCATATATCCTTGGGAAGACCTAAAAGAGGTCTATCGTCATATAAATTAGTTTTTGCTTCTTTATTTTTAATATCATTAAAATGTAAAAAAACTTGAACACACATTTCTCCCTTTAAGGGTTCTCTCCAATGTTCTAATTCTTCTCCTCTATAAATCATCATATCCCCTGGTAATAAATCTACTTTTATTTCTCTACCTAAACTCTTTGTATATAAGGGCCATTTACTTCCTCCTAGATTTAAAGTTGCAGATATTTCACAACTCAATCTGTCCGTATGCCTTTTTAAAACATCACCTTTTTGATAAACTCTTGCATAAGAATAAGTCGGAAAAATTTTTTTACCAGTATTTTTTTCTACTTGTTTTTTTAGTTTTAATAATAAAAGATCAATAGCCACGTCTCCATAAATAGCATATGATTTAGGAACCTGGCCATCCCCAAATACACCATATAAATTTTCAAGAGGAGAAATATAGTTTCTTAAAAATAAAATTTTAGCAACATTTCTTTTTGAGATTATATAGTCACGTATATATTCTGTAAGTTCTTTTGATAAAGCATTTCTAACCACACAATATTTATTTTTTTTAAATAAACTTTTCATTTTTTAACAGCCATATTAAAAGATGCAGTCACTCTTTCTCCTTTGGATCGAAAAGAAGGAACAGAGTGAAGAACATTATGAGGAAAAATATAAAAATCTCCTGCTTCCATGTTGTGGGTTTCATATTCTGTTACGTGAAAGTGTTCTTGTGGAGCTCTTAAAGTAAATATTAAAGAACCAGGTTTAGCTCCACTTCCCACGAATTTTTTTCTTTCTTCTCGTAAGTTTTTAGAAACATGTAAAAATAAAACACAAGAAAATTGACAGTCAGTATGAATATGAATAGGATTGCAGTCACCCGCTTGCATATAATTAACCCATCCAGCAGTACAACTTAAACTTCCTTCTATTGCTTTACCATACCAAGTCTTATGGACTTCCGAATAGGCATACCAATATGGATATAGAATTCTTGATGCTTTATTTATATCCACTTCGTATTCATGTTTTATTATTCCTGCTAGCTGTTTTCTAAAATCTTTCTTCTTATCTTTTTTACACAATTTCTTAATTTGCTCAACTTCCTCTGGTGTAAGTTTCATGTATAAAACTAATGGTCCTGAATTTATAGTCTGAGTCATTATATCTCTCATTTAAATTTTTCTCCTAAATTCCACATTACTAAAGAACAGCGTGTCCCATCTAAAACCTTAGTGACTCTGTGCCATATAAAAGAAGGAAACACAACTATAGACCCTATATGATGCAATGCAGGACATTCAATTATTTCAGAATCAAAGTTTAAATTATTTAAAAACTGTAAACGTCCTCCTTCGTAATCTTCTTTCTTATTTAAACTTACGACCGCAGAAAGTTTTCTAACTTTTCCAGTAGGCTTTGCTTTTATAGAATCATAGTGCCAATTATAATATTGGTTTTTATTATAAACTGTAAATTGAAATTTTTCTGATTCATCCCATTGAAAATTCCAACCCGCATTAATATTAGCTTTTTCTATAAAAGGAGAAATAGTTCTATAGATCCAACGATCGCATAACCAAGTTATATGTGAGTCTCTATGTTGTTTGATTTCTTCGAACTTGGTTTTGCCTCCAACTAAACCTTTTTTAAATTTTAATTTTTTTGCATGTTCTAATATATGATTACATGTTCTTACCGGAACAGCTTTTTTAAAAACCCAATATACATTATCTAAGTTCATATGTCTTTATAGGACCTCTATATATTATATTTATAGGTTTGTAAAATCTAAATTAAAAGAAACGCTTATTCTGTCTTTCTTAGATAAATTAGGTTCTACATAGTGAAAAGTATTAGAGGTAAATAAATAAAGGTCTCCCTCCTGGGGAACCATAGTGAATTTTGTATAAAAATTAGGATTATCAAAATGGTTATAATAATTATTACTCATTTTTGTTAAATTCCCTTCTTGAAAAATAAGTCTTCCTGAATTTTTGGGAGTTTTGATATAATAAATCCCTGAAAGAAAACCTTCATGGTTATGAAGCACATTATAATTATTTGTTTTATTTTGATTAAGCCAATAGTTAAGTAGTTTTAAATTAATTTCTTGTCTAGGGTTTAATTCTTTAACAAATTCATATGCAGGATTTAAAAATACGTTGTGTAAAATATCTGTTTCTGCCTCAATAAAACTTTCAGATTGAAATCCCCCTACATTACTAAAAACCACTGACTTCTTACATGACTTTAATTTTTTTAAAAAATAGTTTTTATAGATTTTGTCATTTAAATTTTTTTTAAATACAGTAGATACAAAGATATTTTGAATAAGTGACATATGTCTTTATAGGACATATATATATTATATAAATATGAAAGTAAATATGAAAGTAAATATGAAAGTAATAATTGATCTATATCAATTATAAAGAATTCCAAGAAGAAGTATCAGGGTCCCAATAACATACAGGAGTATCTCCTGTAGATCCATCGCTATTATATCCTACCCATCTCGTATTAGGCTCATCCCATATTGTACTGACTTCTTTACCATTATGTTCTAGCTTATCATTACCAGGAACGGCTGTAGGGGGTTGCCATTTAAAACTACCATCTAATGACCAAGACGAATAAGGTTGTGGCGATATAAAAACATCATTAACTGCATCATAGGTATCACCTATACCTGCATACTGTCCTCTAAAAGAACCTGAAAAAGAGGTTTGTTTAAAAATTCCTCCTTTATATAAATTTTGTAAATATGTTTCACCATCCACATGCATAGAGTTTTCCCCTAAAGTAGTTCCATTTGCAGGAGTATCATCACTAACGGTAAGAACATTAGTAACTATATTATTTGAATCTAACTGTGCAAAATTTGCCATAATTTTTCTATTAATCTATTTGTAAGGCTCCGGTACTTGTGTATGTAATAACTTTATCACCATTAGGTGCTGTCGCCACGGTTCCATTAGGTGAATTTGGACCCGGTATAGTATAAGCACCAGGAACTCTAATAACCACTGCTCCGGCTGATCCCGATCCTCCGCTTACTCCTCTGTTATATCCATCTTGTCCTCGGCCTCCGCCACCAGATCCTCTGGTTGAAGCTGAGCTTCCTGCATTATATCTACCACCGCCAGATCCGCCGCCATTGGTTCCTGAACCACCCGTAGCCTGTTGCGAGCCGCCACCGCCGCCACCACCATTAGCTGTTGTACCACTACCAGGTGCGGGAATAGGTCCTTCAGGTGCTCCAGCTCCTCCAGTTTTTGTACTTCCTGCTGCGCTGGCTCCGCCACCGCCGCCGCCGTAGGCGTTAGGTGACCAAGTTCCACCATCATTTCCTTCAGGTGGACTGTATCCCCCTGCATTTCCAGTTTTAGTACCAGCGCCAGATCCTCCCGGATTTCCTCCAGACCCTGGACCGCCATCACCTCCACCTGTAGTGGAAACATAACTTCCGATACTAGAGTTACCCCCGGCTACTCCGGGTCCTCCGCCTGATCCAACTGTAATTGTATTTTGTTCTCCTACTAGAATTTCTATTTGTGCTGATCCATCAATGGGACCTCCTGGATAAGATACTCTCATTCCGCCTGCTCCACCACCAGATCCCAAAGTTCCATCGGCGTCGTTATCTCCGCCTCCGCCGCCTCCGGCCATTATAGCATAATCTGCAGTAACTAAGTTAGGTCCACCACCAGATCCAAAACCTAAGATTTGATATCCGAAAGACATATTCTATTCTCCTTATGCGTCGTTAGCAGCGTCAGTTGTATAGAATAATTTAATTCCTAGTACTCGTGCGTCACCAGTAAAAGTATCACTACCATCAGCCGCGTCTCTATATAATTGAAAAAAACAATAATCATCATCTGCTGGAGATCCGGCAAGTGTCATTGCAGAACTAACTGCAGTCATTTGCACATCTTCTACAGTTCCAATTCCAGCATCTGTGACTTCTATAGCTGTTCCAAAAACCGCATCAGCCGTGTCGCCTTCAGTAGTAGCTAAACCTTGAAGACCAAAAATACAGTTTCCTGTATTCGTATTACCTGGACTCCAAAAAACTTGATAAGTTACTGTACCTAAATTCCATGATTTCGGCATTGCAATAGAAAACTGTGCATATTCAGCTGTGCCAGCATCAAAATCTAAAACCTTTAATTCAGGTCTAGTTGCTGTAGTTTCAACTGCTTGAGCATCAGCTCCATTTGTTGTTGTTCCAAACATCGCTTGTGCTGGAATAAAAATAGTTTCTGTACCTGCAATTTTAACTGCTGCTGTTCCTGATTTAAGTACTCCAGATCCTTTAGGATTTAAATTTAAATCAACGTTTGTTTCACCCGTTGAAGAAATAATTGGGCCATTTCCAGTAGCTGCGTTAGCGAGTGTAATTTCATTAACAGCTGAACTTGTAGCTGTTAAAAGAGCTAATTCGTTTCCGTTAGTATCTAAAATAGATGTTCCAATTTTAGGACTTGTTAAAGTTTTGTTTGTTAAAGTCTGTGTTCCTGTAAGAGTTACATCACCATCACCTGAACCAAAACCTAAAGTATAGATGTCTGGGTTAGTTCCATCATTTCCAGTAGCAAATACAAGTTGATCGGTTTTATCTGTTGTTGAAAAAGTAAAGGAATCTCCTGAACCAGTTATATATTTAAATTGTACTGTGTAAGCACCTGATGTTGAATTTCTTAAAAAATAAAATGTTTGTGCATCTAAAGGAATTGTTACGATTTGGTTTCCAGTAATTGAACCTGTAAACTCAATCATTCTGTGAGACATAGTAGCACCAGTTGATCCATCAGAAACTGTTAAATCTGTAGTTTGTGCACCACCTGCAATTGATTGTGCAGTAAATCCACCCGAAATTTGTTCGATAATATTTAAGTTGGTGTTAGTTTTTGTTCCCCATGTACCGGCGTTTTCACCAGTTGCCATTAATTCTACACCGAGAGCCGTATAAGTTGACGCCATAATTTTTTTTCTCCTATGCTACTTTAAGCTACATCTGTATAAGATGTATTCCCTGTTATGTCAATATCATTATAACTTGTATTTCCAGTAATATCAATATCAAAATAACCTAATGGAGATACACTTCCTACTGTTGTTGTAGCCTCTAAACCAGATAATCCCACAACCATTTCTGTTGGAGAAATTGATCCTATTCCAGTAGTTCCAACTCCTGCGGTTGATAATCCTATAGCCATTCCTGCGGGAGTAATAGCTCCTACAGATGCTGTGGCACCTACTCCAGTTACATCAACTAATTCAACAGAGGCAGTTGTAATAGCTCCAACTCCTGTGGTAGCTTCAAGACCAGTTAATCCCATGACATCTGCCGGAGTTATTGCGCCTACACCAGAAGTTAAACCAAGACCAGCTACCCCTACATTCATGTCTGTAGGTGTTATAGCCCCAACATTAGATGTTAAACCTGAAGGAGCTGTTAATGTAATTGTTGGTGATAATATAATTGTTGGAGAACCAATTGCAGATGTTGCAGAAACTCCTGTTACTCCCATAACATCTGCTACATTTAAAATAAAATCTCCACCCCAAGTGACGCCAACGTCTCCTGAATCAGAAGAACTTCCCCAACCTTGGTCACCCCATGATGTGTCTGGTAATCCTGTTGTTGCTACTCCACTAGATTCAACATCAACCGTTAGTCCTGATTGACCCCAGTTTTCATTACCCCAGGTGTCTTGTCCCCAACCGGCATTTATTTCTGTTGTAATTGTAGGTGAACCTATTGATGAAGTAGAAGAAACTCCAGTAAGTGTAATAGTAACATCGTTAAGATCTCCCCACGCTTGTTCATTCCAAGATTTTGCACCCCAGCCTGTTACAATAGGATCAGTTGTTCCCCAACGATTAGTCCCCCAGGTTGTGCCTGATTCGTTCCAAGTGTTAGCCATAAGGATTTACTCCTTATGCTATTCGAACTATAGCTGTTGTTGCTGCGGCTGCTGGAAATTGAATGGTGAAAGTTCCAGAAGAAACTGTTTTGTCTCCTCCAAAAGCTACTGCACAAACTGCAGGATCACCTGTTGCTGTATCATTAAAAATTAAACAACCATTAGCTGTAAAAGAAGCTGACGTCCAAGATAAATCTGCAAAATCACATACTGCTGTTGATGAATCTAAAGCAGGTGTAACACTTGTTAAAGCTTTTCCTTTTGCAGAATAAGCAGAACCAGATGAGTTTGTAATTTCGTTTGATGAACTATAAGCTGTAGTTGATGCACTTAAAGTTGCAGAACTTGTATATAAAGCTAAGTTAAAAGTATTTCCAGTTGTAGCTGTAAAATTGTGTACAGCTGTTAAAATTTCTGTTTTAAAACTGTTACAAATTGCTGATGTTATTGCCATAATAATTTTCTCCTCATTTACGGAGACGGTGAGTTAACTTTTATTCTAACTGTTCCGTCAGTATAATCGTCTCGTCTTCGTCTACCCAACTGCATTCCTGCAAACTGTTGTATAGCATTTTTATACTTTTGTTCGTAAAATGTCAACATATCCATTGGACCTTTTAAAAATCCATAAGCTTCCACTAAACAGGCATATAGGAGCCCTTGGGGGAAGTAAGTACTTAAATAAGTGTTATTATTATAACCAGTACCAGATCCCAGACCATTGGGATATTTGTTGTAATAAACTCTAAATTTGTAATTAGCATCGGGAGTTGGAGCGAAATACATACCTCCAGATGAAGTATCTGTAGTATTGTCAGCACCCCCAAACATCGCATAATATTTAGGAAACCCGGTCACTGAATTAGCTGTATCTGTAGGAGATTGAATATCTCCTGAAGGACCGTATTTTCTGTCTACAAATTCTGATAAATAAGTTTGGTCTTTTTTCTCTAACCATTTTCCATTACCCTCAGTATTAGCTGTAGATTCAAAGACTTCAATTCCTCTTACAAAGAGGCATCCAGCTGGTGCATTAAGAGTATTATCATTTGCAGCTAATGTACCTTCTTGAACATATCTTTCAGAGTCCATAGGAAGCTCTTGATATATTCTCATCTCAGCAGCCATTATAATACCATCTACAATAGTAGTTGTTAAAACATCTGAACTAACTTCAGTATAATCTCTTATTGCTGTAGTTAATGTACTGTAATCGTATTTTTTAACTCCTGACATTATAAACTCTCTATATTAAGAGGACTAATAACACAATTAAATCCTCCCCCTGTTGCAGTGCCTGTTGCAGCACTAGGTAATGTTAATGTAAAACTATTATACTCTGTTACCGTTGTGTTAGCATCGTTAACATAACTTGTTCCTACTAAAGAAGCAACTTTAAATGACCCGTAGACCGTGGCTCCGGAATCATGAGAACCGGCAGTTGTAGACGGTGGTGTATATCCTCTATAAATAGAAGATGTTCCTCGAGTACATCCAGTTAAATCATTAGATGATCTTCCAGTATATTCAATAACTTCATTCTGATATGTCCCCACTTTTAAAGGGTCGCTTGTATCTGATGAAGTCAAAAGTTTTTTAATCATAATAAATCCAGAAGTTGGAAAATTAGATCCATCAGTTAATGTTATTGTAGTAGCACTACTTGTAATATCACCATTTAATGTTGTCTGTAATTGAAATTTATCAACTGTTACTCCACCAACAGCTTCTTTAACTGCAGTAAATCTTAAAACATCATTTACCTGTAATGAACCATTAGGAAATAAAACTGTTAAAGTTGTATTAGATGCAGTTGTAAAAGGATTATCTGGTAAAAAATCTTGTGTCCCAAATTCTGTTCTAGCTGGTCTTGCTCTTTGTAAAGCTTGTGGATCAGCACTTGTAGGTTTTGGTTCTAGTTGTGGAGACTTAGGTTCATATTCTGACATATGTACCCATGCACCATTCCATTCTCTAACCATTTCATTGTATGGAAAAGCCATACCTGATCTATCAGATATTGCTAAAGCATATTTACCTTGTGAAAATGTTGTCATTAAACCCCTGGATAATAAATTTTAGGTGAAATATAAGTAGAGTTAGAAGAACCATCTTCATCTTCTGCTCTTAATAATTCATCTTCATATAAAAGTTTTAATTCTTGTGTTCTTTGCGGAGCATACTTAACCGATAAATAATAGGCTAGACCTGCAATCATACAAGGTATAAATCTGTAAGGAACATCAGTTGCATTTGTGTAAGCACCAACATCATCAATTCTTTTTGTATAATAAAAATTAATATAGTTGCCGTCTTGAGCTGCACCTGGAGTTAAGTATAAAGTCATAGTAACTTTATCTATAAATCTTTGAACCCAATATTGTGTAGGTAAACCTGTAGCAGTTTTATTTGAAAATCCTTGATACTGTGATCTACTAATTTTTGTCATAGGTGTATCAACTGAAGTTGACTTAACTCTATAGTCTGCTTCTTGAATATCTGTCATACCAACTGGAAACTGTAATACAGCATCACTTGTACTATGAGTAGCTGCTGTACTACCATTAATTCCTCTAGTGCATCCCGTTAAATTTAAACTTGAAATTCCTGTGTATGAAATTTGTTCGCTATTAATAGTGATTACACCACCTGTTGTCGGCATACCTGTAACTGAAGCTACTCCAATTGTAGCAACACTTGCATTTATTCCTGCAGATAATGTAGTTGAAATTCCACTAGATGTACCATCAGCTGGTGATCTATAAAAAGTATAAACAGCCTGACCATCTACTAATGCAATGTTTTGATTTTTAACTTCCCAAAATTGAAGGCCTCTATTTCCCCATTCAGAAAATAAAATATTTAATGATCTTCTAGCAGTCTTAAGCTGATGTCCAGCCGTACCTTGCATACCGATACGTTCGTATGCATCTTCTATAATTTCGTCTATGCCTAGGTTCTTATCAAAAACATAAGAGCCAGATGTTGTATTTGCCATCTATGCCCCTATCCATAATAAATAGTTACATGCGTAGTGACCGCGTTAGTCACTTTTAAACTTGTATCAACTTTAATTCCTGTTCCTGGTAACATGATCTGACCCCATACTGGAGCTTTATGATCTGTTACATTTGAAGCTGGAACATGAATAACCCATACGGCTGTTGTATTATCATTAATCGTTATGGTTCCTGCTGCGACATTAGTTGGTTGTGTCCATGACACTCCTAATACTCTTGCAGGGCCATTAAATACAGTCGTCGTTGAAGCTGATGTAATGTCATGTGCTTTTATATCTACTGGATATGTACTCATAATTTTCTCCTTAGTCGTGAGCTCCCGAAGGAGCTCACATTATTTATTTATTACGCGTTAGCAAATGGTGTTGCTATAGTACTTGATCCAATCAAGATACTATCGTGTACCAAATACTTATCGTCATCAATAGCTGTGATTCTTACAACACTACCCGCGATACCACCTTGGGTACCACCATTCAAAGTCATTACATCGTTTGCTGCTGCTGGGACGAATATTTTTTTCGTTCCATCATCAACACCAACTACAACAGAACCAACAAATTTGTCAGTTCCATCAGTTAAGATGTCCATATCAGTTGCTGCTGTTTCTACGAAAAAGTAAAAACTCGCTCCGATATTATTTAAGTTATTGTAATCTGTATCACCTGCTACTGCACTGTTAGCGCTCACATTAATTGTAGGTAATGTGAATTTACCATCAGCGTCGTTACAAAGCAATATCTTCCCTGCATGAGCTGCAACTGTTAAAGTTGTGTCTGCAGTTAAGCTTACTGTCATACCAGGACCTGTATTAATAAATCCATTCTTCGAATAGACTGGTCCTGAAAACGTAGTTTTTGCCATAATTATATCCTCCTAATTAATTTTATATAGTCTTTAGGCCGTCGACTATACGCGTCTATATAAAATGTTATAATTGTATAGTGTGATTTTTATACAACAGTTTTGAGTAGAGCGCAAGAGAGTATGCAATGTGGAACAGAATTTTTCCAACGATGTAGCTTTTGTTTAAGTAGCTACAGAAACTTGTGGCGCGGCATTAACGATTGCATTTTCCCTATCTGCAATCTTAGATTCTTCGAGTTTGATCTCAGTGATAATTTCTCTAATCTTCTTATCAATTTCGACCATATTGAGAGTATATTTACCTTCTTGCTCATACTCCAACTGCCACTTCAACTCCAAGGACCTTTTGTGACTGTACATTTCTTGTACCATCAACAACCTCCTCATAGGTTATTCTCTGTAATCTTGGATCCATCATTTCTCCAAGATGATCCCACTTTATATCACCTTTTCCCAATCTGTCAACAATTGCGTTTTCTATATCTAATGGGGTTTCTATGCAGTTTATAACGAAATCTGCATGATATTGGTAGGCATTAATTTGTACTCTGAAGTTTTTAGGGTGCATTTTTCCTTTCTAATTAATAATTGTGGCGGAACTATGTCCCGCCACAAAAAGTTTGTTAAGTATTACGCTCCGGCTGTTCCGAAGATACCTCTAGGGTCTGATACGCCGAAAACGTATCTTTCTCTAGCTTTGTATCTAACGTTGCCAGTATCGAAATCACCTTCCATCTTAGTAGATAGAGGAGTTCTTTCGAAATGTTTCATACCATTTGGCACATCTGTTTTAATGAACCAAGCATCAGT
>Ga0209756_1002131_pt1 | contig 17439 bp, 29 predicted proteins | sample ETNvirenome_6_85_FD_184071 | JGI IMG/M metagenome (GOLD analysis project Ga0209756, IMG submission 184071) | Marine viral communities from the Pacific Ocean - ETNP_6_85 (SPAdes) (version 3) | ecosystem: Environmental > Aquatic > Marine > Oceanic | place: Pacific Ocean | collected 2013-06-19
GAAGGCATCCACCTCCCATCCCGCCAGTTGCTCTCTGATCAGGTCCGCGTCCTGTTCGTTTACGGGATTCTTCATTTCACTGTCCTGGCAATTCGGAATCCATAGTCAGAAAATTCAACGGACTTTTCTTCACGGGGCCTGCCTGACACTATGGCATCCTCCAGATCAAACTTCTTGGTCCAGAACGATCCCCCCTGGTAGTGAGCCCACGCCGATGTCCGTCTGAGGTCTTTGAAGTCCTCTTTCACACGATACAGCGCACGGAGCTTCTGGCGGGAGACAGCCCCAGCAGCCTGGTCTGCATCCACCTCTCGCTCTAATTGACGCGCCTTTGCAGCGGCATTGCGTCTATCGGCAGAGTGCATCTGGGGGGTTCTTACGGGATTCTTCATTTCTTTGTCCTCGCAAGTCTGAATCCCATCGTGTAGTAACTGTAACTCCCATACAGAGGTTCTTCTCCCCTACGCCATGCCGTTACGGTCTGCCAGACCGAGGGGAGTCTTCGGATGCTATTGTAACCAACTCCCTTCTTTGTGCGATCATCCGTCCGATCATGTTCGCGCCCTTCGGCTTTTAATACGGGATTCTTCATTTCTTTGTCCTCGCAATTCTAAATCCGCCCTGCACGCTTCTCCCGAAATCTATAATGGAGTCTACGGGTTTCATTACTTGGATACCTACGTGGCGGAGGGACGAAACAAAAGCAGATCCCGACACTGCTCTTTTGATCAGACGTTCTTCTTCTTTCCCGAGAGCGTGGAATTCCTCTCGGGCATTTCTCCTTTCCGTTGGCCCGATGCGTTTCCGTGCCTGGCCAGTTCGGCTTGCAATTATCCTGCGTAGCTCACTCTTGCGCTCTCGGATCTCGATCAGACGCGGCGACTTGACGGGGCGGGAGTAGACTGGATTTCTCATCCGAGCCTCTGGTCCGTTATTTCTCCCGTGTCAAGATCCACAAGTAGAGCGCGTCCATGGCGATAGCGAGCCTCCACAAGAGAGGCTTTGTACCTCCCGTCATTAACGACCTTCTTGGCCTCCTGGATAGCCTCTCTCTTGCGGGTGAAGACTCCGATCCTACGGAAAGGCCCGCTGGAGGACTTGGAGGCTTTGACGAAGTATCGGTCAGGCCGAGGCTGTCTCCGCTTGGTTCTTGTTCGCCGCTCGACGCGTTTTCTAACCTGCTCATTCAATTGCTCCGCTTCGGCTACTGCGTCCCTCTTCGTCGAGTACTTGGCCCCGAGAGGCATCGCATAGTATTTCTTGCGACCCTTCTCCTGCATCACGAGAACACGGTACGGAACCATGCGGGCTTTCGACAGCGTCGTCTCGTAGTCGATCAGGTTCTCCCACCACTTCGGATAGTCGTCAAGACGCGCCCTGGACTTCTTCCTGCCGAGAGCGGTGGGCTTTAGGCCCGCCTTGGCAAGAGTTCCTTCTTTGCGGCCCACTCCCACAGCTATGTTGAAGGCGTTGTTCAGCAGATCGCGGACTTTCTCCCGAGAGAAGGACGCGTCCATCCTCTTGCCTCTGGCGTTCTTGAAAGGGACGCTGGATCGGGCTCCCAGGGATTTCCTCACCAGGCTCTCGTAGATCCCCTGCACCTGTGCATGGTACTGCGCCAGTGCAGGATCGTAGTCCTCTACCTTTATTGCGGGATTAGCTCTCATGACTTGATGATACTGCCGTCGGACGGGATAGTCCATGTCCTCGAACATAACATCCACCGTTCCCTTGGAGTGGATCGCGTGGACCTTCCCCTTTCGTTTTCCTTCGCGGATCTTATCTCCGACTTTGAACCTGGGATTCTTTCGTCGCTTGGGGCCTTCCGCTGGTTCCCTGATCATGTATTTGGTGTATTGCCTCTCTTCGTCTTCCTCTCCATACTCGTCGTCTCTGTACCAGTCCCAGAACTCAAAATTCCCGTACCATGACCGAAGCCCCTCCACATCACCATCTTCGGGGGTGGGGATCAAGGTCATCGGTAGCCCGTTAGCATCGGCGTATCGCACAATCTCTTCCATCACTGCGGTCCCTATGCCCTTTCCTCGATCTCGGGGAGAGACAGTTAGATTCGACAGATATAGAGCCTTAATTGGATGGCCTGGTTGGGATTGCCTCAGGTGCAGGTAGAGGGTAGGTAGCTTGTACTTCTTTTTCAGCCGTGTGCGCAATCTCTCCACCTCGACATTCCCATTCTTTTGTCGCTTGGGATTCTTTCGGGGAGACCTTTCCATGGCTTCGTCGGAGCCGCGCCTCATTCTAAATCCGAATCCCTTGTACCATTCCTTCAGCTTGGCGGGAGGCATCTTCATCGCCCCGAAAGGAAGCGCGATCAGCTTCAGCTTCACTCCATGGAGATCCGCCGCCTCCACGATCATCTCCATCGCCTGGGTTCCGTACCTTTTGCGGAAGCATCTGTCTGGACCACTTACCTTGATGGTGCCGAGATAGGCTTCCTTCCCGTCGCCCTGGAGATTGACGATCACAGCGCATCCGTTTTCCCATTGGTAGATAAGAGCAGGGTATTCCTCCCATGGGTAGTCCTCGAATCCGCGTCCCATAAGTTCGTCTATGAAGATCCACGATGGGTTCTTTCGGAGCTTTGGATCGTCCTCTGGGATCATCTTCTCCAGCTTGTTGTGAAGACGTTTTATCTCGGGATGCCATGGAACCCTCTGTCCCCGCTTGGCCTTTTCCTTCTTCCGTGCCTGCTCTCGTATGATCTTTCGTCCTTTAGCCGTTTTGCTCAGGGTATCCAGAACATAAAGAGGAAGACAGAGTCGGGGGCTTTTGTCGGGTAGCTGCGTTCCTTTTGCTCCGCATTTCTTGGAGTAGTCGATCTCGGATCCTTTTACGATCACCGATCTCCAGTCCTGCTTCGTCCACTGCCATGACTGGTAGCCAGGCGCAGGGTTGGACTTTAGGTTCGATACCCACTTCTCTCCTGGATCCCCTCCCCAGTTAAGCCACGCCATGTACCCGTTACTGGGATCCTTATCGTTCCCGAAGTTTCTCCCCAGCTTGTCGATCTTGTGGCGGGTGAAATAGTTCCTCATGCGGATGACGCTTCGTTCCCATATCACGGGGCACACTGCAAGCTGGATAGCTCTTGCCAGGCCAATGCCGCTGCTCGACGTATAGTTGAACTCGTGGGATAGCTTCAGCCCTTTCATGGCTGCCTTTCTTACGCTCGCAGGCGGCTTGTACCTGGAGCTTCCCTTCTCGCCGTATTTCCTGCCTGTGGGAGTGTATTCGAGAATCGTTCCGATTACCTGATCGGGAGTTGGATGCTCGGGGAGTCCGTACTTCTTGAACAGCCCCTGCCAGGACGGAGGCGGGTTGTCCAATAGCTTCTGCACTTCTTTCCTGCTCATTCTCTTCTCCCGTGAAGTCTAAATTACCCCATCCCTTTCCAAAAGGCCATCACGGGTTTACATTAAGGTATGAAGAGAAAAACCAAGCTCGAACTGCGGGACTTCCAGAAGCAGGACGTAATGTTCATGCGGAGGAACAACTACCGCGTACTGGTCGCCAACGCCCAGGGGACTGGAAAGACCGTGGAGTGCCTCGCTGCGATAGCTCTCGACCGCAAGAAGCTCTGTCCCGTGATCATCGTCTGCCCTGCGTCTGTAACCCTCAACTGGTTCAAGGAGGCGCGTAAGTGGTGCAAGTGGGCTCGGGTTCATGTGATCAAGAACCGCAAGGAACCTATGCCCCGACAGCGGGCGCATATCTATATCGTTTCCTGGTCGCTCTTTACCGACCGATTCATGGAGATAATAGGTGTCAAGCCCAGGCTTCTTGTCGCCGACGAGGCGCATTTCGCGAAGAACGAGGATGCCCAGCGCAGCCAGGCTCTCTATGCTCTGGCCAAGATCACCCCGCACCTTCTGCTCCTGACAGGTACTCCCCTCATCAACTCCCCGCAGGAGCTTGAAACGCTGAAGAACATATTCGGCGTTCCGAATCCTCCGATACTCAGACGCTTGCTCACGGACGTAGCAAAGGACATCCCTCCGAAGACCCGCGCCCTGCTTCCCGTCTACCTGCCTCCCAAGATAGCGCGGGAGTACAGGAAAGCCACGGACGAGTTCTCGACCTGGCTGCGGGAGCAATTGCGGATGCGGATGGATGCAGGGGAAGCGGAAGCGGCGGCGAGACGCGCTCTTGCTGCTGAAGCTCTGGTGAAGATCGGATACCTCCGACGGATCGTGGGGCGCGGAAAGGTCGATGCGGCGGTGGACTTCGTTGCGAGAGCAGTTCGCATGGGAGAGCCAGTGGTTTTATTCGCGGAGCATACGCATGTCATCCGCTCCATCGCCCGCAAGCTGAAGAAGCAGAGGATCGGGTACGTGGCTATCAAGGGAGACACGCCGAAGTCTACAAGGCAGAACGCCATTGAGCGATTCCAGGCAGGAGAGGTTCCCGTCTTCATCGGATCGAAAGCTGCGTCTACGGGCGTTACACTCACGAGAGCAAGACACCTGTGCTTCGTGGAGCGGTACTGGACGAGCAGCGAGGAAGAACAGGCGGAAGACAGGATCAGGCGTATCGGGCAGAAGTCCCCGACGAAGATATGGTTCCTCCACGGGAGCGGGACCATTGATGACAGGATTGAAGAGATCATCCGACACAAGCGGAGACTCGTCGCACGGGTGGTGGGCAGCGAGACAATCGAAGAGACTCCCGAGAAGACAGCCCACCAGATCATCGCCCAGTGGTCCAAGCACGCCAATGCTCCAGTGGTGAAAGGACGCTCGCTCCTGGGACTGGTGAAATCCCTTCCTCCCCTTCCCCATCCCAAGGAGACCTTTCAGCTTGTCTTCTCTGGAAAGCGGTGGAACAAGGCTTCCGTGAAGGCGTGGGCACGGATGAACAGGTATCCCGAGGACAACGTACAGACCTATGGCAAGGGCTATCGAATCGTGCTCACCAAGCCGTCGGACTTCGTGCAGGGGAGCTTCGAGGTGGTGAAGATCGCCAAGGACATAAAGATCATCAAGGGAGAGAGACGACCCACGTACAGACGGCAGCGGGTTGTAGGGACTGCTCCTGCGACCAGGAGAAAGAGAAAGCTGACCCAGGCAGAGAAGCTCATGGGATCAGGAATGATCACTTGGGCTTAGTGCGGGCGATCCTAAATCCCCAGGACATATCTCCTTTTCTTCTTTTCCTCCATTTACGCTCACGGAAGGAAAGACCTTTTCGATTTGCGCTAAGGTTTTCCCATTGGATCATTCCGAATCTCCCGTCCTGCCAGCCAGGAGAAAGTCTGGTAAAGGACGAGAAGGATCCACCTTTGTCTAAACCCACGCCCAACTGCGTTAGGAGCGAGTCGCGTTTTGATCCTACGGGGTTCTTCATGCAGCCATTATAGCTCGTTTCCTGTGACCGCCCATCCCGACCGATAGCTTCGGGCGAAGAATTCCAGGTACGGTCCCTCGCTCCGCGCCTCTATAAGCTCGTAGGACGCTTCTGGCTTCTGGCTATGCTTGCCCCGCTTGGCGCGGATCACCGATCCTATGTCTTTCCGTTCCGTGCGTGGATCGGTGGGGCGGCGGCCTTTCGTTCCGAACAGCATCAACTCGTGCTCGCCACGGAAGTACTGCCCCAGACCTTTCTTGTCCTTCGTCCAGCACACATTGGTCTTGTACTTGAATCCCAGTGCGTCCATGAGCCAGAGCCCGTCGGGAAGGAAGTTGTTCGTCACCCACAGGTACATGTGGGCGTTGGGAGCTATCTCGGTCCAGAGACAGTTGTTCACTACCGTAGCCAGAATGTCCTGGCGGTTCATGAGAGGGTAGTGCCGATCTGCTCCGCGCTTGTATTTTCCTCCGCCCCTTTCGTTCCACGGGGGATCAAGAAGGACAGTTCTGTAAGGGAATCGGACGAAGGGAAGGCAGACCATTGAAACTCCAGAGATAAGGCGAAATGCCGTGTTTATAAGTTACGGTAATAATATATTATGGTAACTTCACGTAGAAAATAACACTTTTTTCTTCCCTCGGACACTGTGGAGCAGTTCTACGGCTTGCGGGTAGCTATGGTCTTTTCCGCCAGTTCCTTGAACTTCGCTTCCTGCTGCATCTCTTTCAAGGTATCGGTGCATTTGTCCAGGCTTTCCTGGAGTCGGGCGCACATCGTCTCCAGGGCTTTCACTCTGTCCATCACATCCTCGACCATTGAAGCTGTCCCTTCCTGGCTCAGACTTACGGCATCCACCTTTCTGTTTATCTCCCCAGCCTCGGTGAATAGCTGCCCGCGCAGTTCCGTCCGCTCGGTATTGTACCTCTCGATCACTGCATCGTACCTCTGCCTCATTTCCTCGATGTCACCTTTGTTGGATTCCCGCATCTTCTCTATCTGGTCCATGAACTTGTCTACGAGAGCATCTGTCTTCTTGCTCGTGGTAGTATAGAGGTAGATCAGAAAGATGGCGAAAGCCGCCATCGGTGATCCATTGACGAGTAGATCGACTGCCGTTTCCATAAATGCCTTCCCTTGTTAGCTTGGTATTATACTCACATTCGGGAACGGACACTAAGGAGAACAGGTAAAAATGGCGCGATGTGGACGGTGCGGGCTATGGAGCAGGACTCCCGATAGCTCCCGAGAGCAAAAGTATGCAGGTACTTGCCTGTGGTATCAGATCCAGTTGATTCCCGAGGAAGAGTACGAGAAAAGAGAGTGCTCCGACTTCTTCGAGCGTATTCCCAGCTACGATGCGGCGTGGCACTTCGACTACAAGGTGAAACGCGACGGGTTGAGGGACGCGTATCTCGAAGCGAAGGAAGCCCAGAGGGTCGCCAAGCGCAGCAACATCCAGTCATGGATAGCTTTTGCCGTGTCCATGGGAGTAGCTATCGCCGAAGCGATCAGGTGAGGGCGAGCATCGGGTTGGCAGTGCAGTAGAGGACCACCGTCATCCCCACCCCGTTGGACTGGACGATCAGGTTCTCCCCCGCGTCGATCAACGTGGAGTTCAGGGTCGTATTGCAGTAAAGCCATGTCTGGGACAGTGCTGCAAGCGGAGCAGCCGTCGCAGCTATCGCGTTTCCCGCTGCATCGGTTATTGTCACGGTACGCGTGGCAGCATTGTTATTGTTCTGGGCTTCAATCGAGACGATTCGGAACGCTCGTCCTGGATTGACCACTGTATACGGGTTTGCATCCGTTGTGAAGACGTAGATTGCAAAAGGAGTGGAAAGCTGCGCGAAAGACATGGCTGAATCCTACAATGGGTTTTCGTCGAAGCGAAACTCCATCCCTCCCTCCACGGGAGATCCAGGAGGCAGAGAGTAGGGGATCATGTCGGGATACTTGGTGTAGATCCGCTTCGCCTGGATCGATCCTGCGAAATAGCCTCCGACCAGCCCTATGATCAGACCCGATACTGCTCCATAGGCCCATCTCTTGGTATTCTCGGGATTGTACATCCCGCTAATGGCAAGTCCTGCGAGTGCTCCGTATCCTCCCATCGTCTGAGCGAGATTCAAGCCTGCGCGTCTGGATTCGATTTCAAGAGCTTCTTTCTGTTCAAGAGTAAGGGCCGTTTCCATGGAAATCTCCGAGTTTTCACTATCATAGCACGATTCAGAGATTGAACAATCCCCTTGAAGATAGTAGATTGGAATGAACCATCTTGCAGGAGCTATCAATGCAGCATATTCCTCACCATCCTCTACACGGACTTCACTCCTATGGTCAAGCCGACGGGAACGGTCGCTGGAGCGGTAAAATACGACCGCTGGCTTACGATCCAGCCGCCCCATTGGAGCAGCCGATTTCCCCCGAAACGCGCCCGACAATCAAACGTCAGCACCCTCTCAACAAGATCAAGATGATAACAGGTCCTCTCGCGATGGGACTTGGATACGCCCGAAGCCGAGATGCTGGAGACAGCCAGCTTGAATCAATCGGCAAGGCGTTTCTTCTCGGGTTTGTCTCCATTCCCTATCTGATCTACGTGGGCTACGACACCTACAAGGATTAGAGAATGTCGCACCATGTTCCCAGCATACTTCGCCGCGCCAAGGAGGAAGGGCATCGCATCTTTACCTCTGGAGAGTACAATCTCAATATAATTGGGGTTCGTACTGCTTCACGTCATGCCAACAAGTTCGACGACAACCTGTTCTGCGTGTACAGGGCCGACAACGAATGGAGAATGTGGCATTGGTACATCACGACGGATCCTGGAACGTACTGGCGGAAAAATCCCATGAACGTGCGGGGAACAGCTATCCTCTGCCCAGGCCAATACCGTGGGGCCTGGAGATTCGGACTCCACCGTAAGAAATACGAAGCTCTCGTCCAGCACAAGCCCGTGAAGGTGTGGCGCGACAACGACAAGGACGAGATTCTTGATCTGGACGTACCAGGGCAAAAGGCGCACGAAGGAATGTTCGGGATCAACATCCATCGGGCCTCCATCCATGGAAGCACCGATGTCAACAAGTACTCTGCGGGATGCCAGGTTTTCGCGGATCCCACGGACTACATCCAGTTTCTCGGGCTGTGCAAGAAGCAGATCGAGCACCATCCGACCTGGCAGACCTTTACCTACACCCTGCTGGAGGATTAGATGCTCATACCGAAGAATCCCGAACTGGTGGTCGAGCGATCCGCAAACGGAGTTCCTATCCGCTACTGCCTGGACGCAACGACGGAGCGGGTCATACAGAACCAAAGACTTGCCGCCATGGCTGTCTCTCCCATGCTCGTCTACGCGGCCTACAAGCTCGACGGTCCTATCTGGCTGAGAGCTATCATCGGAGCATCGGGAGCCGCCTGCTTCTATTCCAGCCTCATGGCTTACAAGGTGGTCCGACAAGCGGAGAAGATGTGAAATCCACGCGCCACTTCATGAAGGTGCATCCTTTCATGGTTCGCCTTAATGCCGCGACTGGTGCGCTGAACAACGCGGTGAACGCCCAGAATCCCGACGAGATCGCCAGAGGTCTGGAAGATGTAGGGTTCTGGACAGCGCGTACAGTGGCGGAGATGATCAGCGCAGCCGACGAGGATACGTCCTCTCCCTCCCATCTACGTCTCTTCAAGAAAGGAGTTGCGGCTCTCTTCAAAGCCCAGGAAGCAAACGTGCGGGCGCGGAAGACACTGAAGAAGATGATCACTCCCGAGACCTATGCAGGGCCTTCCTCTATCCCTAATGCAGGAGAGGGAGCTTTTGCCTCCCGCTCTTTCCGCCCTGGAGAGATAGTCGGAATAGTGAGAGAAAGGATCAGCGATACGGGGCAGCCCATCACGGACTGGACATTCACGCGCCTCGCCCGCCAGCTTAACCATTCTCCCCGCCCCAATGTCAGGGTCGTACCTGTGCGGGGTCCGACCGACACTCTTGCTATCGAGGCTGTCCAGCCTATCGCCTCCCGAGATGAACTGACGGTGGACTATCTGGATCCGAACTGGCCAGAGAACGACGTGTACGATCTCGCGATCCCTCCCGAGTGGGATAGGAACGCCCTGGCTGCCTCCGCCCCGAAGGACCTGGGACTTTCCCTTAAAACCAGCGCGGGTCTGATCGGAGGACCTCTCATGATCCTCGCCAGCGAGCAGACCAGCGGGATCGCTTCAAATGCGTTAGTCTTAGGTGGAGCGGTCGTGTCGGGATGGTCTTTCTGGCACTGGCTCCAGCAGCGAGGATGAAATGGAACCTTTAACAGCGGCACTAATCGGCGGAGGCACATACTACGTGCTCAACCAGCACCTGTCTCCCATTCTCGAACCGAGCCAGGTGCGCGGCTTGACTCGGCACTGGCTCACCACCGTCTGCACGCGGGATCCCGTTGCGGTCTCGAACCTGTATGCTCCCGATGGAATACTGGTTGGAACGGTCGCCCAACGGATCAAGCAAGGTCCTGCCGAGATCAGGACCTATTTCAATACCTTCCTCTTGAACGAGGGGATCTGTGGGAACATCACCTCATCGATCACCCAGGAGTATCCAGGGATAGCCATCGACACGGGAACCTACACTTTCGAGTGGACGGAAAACGGAGAGCGTGTACAGGTTCCTGCAAGGTATACTTTCGTATGGCGGAAGACACCCAAAGGGTGGAAGATCGCCAATCATCACTCATCCGCCCTCCCCGAGTAGGGCACAGGAGCTATCATGTCCACCAAAGCAAAATCCACTGCCTCGTCAGCTAAATCCGCAGTCAAGTCTTCCTCTGCTTCCAACGGCACCGCCGCATTGAAGAAAGAGATTGCCGCCCTCCAGAAGCGCATCGCCGATCTGGAAGTCGCCTGCGAAGCTCGCCTGGCTAACCTCAGAAAGCGCGGCTCGATTTAGTCTCTTCCCCGCAGCAGAAGGAATCCAGCCCCCATGGCTCCGATGAGGATCCGATGGCGGTATAGCTGCGTCATTACCCCGAAGAAGGGAGAGACTCCGCCCTTCAGCAGCTTCCACTCGTACTCTGATCCGTCTATTCCTCTTAGCTCCATGAGAGTGACAGCGTATCCGTCCTTGCTCAACAGGTCTGCTACTACCCCTGCCTTGCTGGGGCAGTTGAACATGAGACTCCGAATGGAGCCTCCGTCTTTCCAGTAGGCGACCTTGTACTCTCCGACAGGCTGAAGCTCCATCGGATCAGGTGATCGTCAGACCTTCTACTCCCGTGAACGGAGTGGGAGGCGTGATGTTCTGCCGACCCGCGCAGACGATGGTAATAAGGTCAATCTGGGCACCTGTCCCTACATCGAAATAGAGCGGAACAGTGGCAGGAATTTGTGCATTGGTTCCCGTAGCGGTAATGGGGATCCAAACGGTCCCGTTCACGGTGTTTCCATTTGCGATAAGGAGTCCCGTGTTATCGGTCTGCCTGAGATTGATTGCCTGGGCTGCGTTCGCGTCGATGTACAGACCGATCACCTCATACTGGAAACCCAAAGCCCCAATGGTGAAGTCCGTATTGGTTGCATCGTGATCAAGATACATCACAAATGTGCCTGAGAGTATTCCAGTCGTAGCCATGTCTTAATCCTTTAGCTCGCGTTGACCGTGACGAACGTGGTATTGTCGCGGAGCACAGTGATGACGCGGAATTGCACCGTATCGGTTGCGTCCCCATTCACTACCACACGTAGCTGATCGCCTGCGGCCAGCACTTCGTCTCCGTTCGCTACGGTCTGGGCAATTGCCACATGGCCAACCCCGAAAGCTCCGACATTGAAAGCGGATCCGCCTCCTGTCACGTTTACCGCCGCCCCGTCCGAAGCTCTGACCTTGAAGACCTGGAAGCTCTGGGTGTTGGGGCCTGCACCGTCTGTCTTGGCGAGAACTTCGGCCAGAAAATAGTCGATTGTTCCGCCTCGGGGAAGTCCAGCGGTGGTGAGAGTTTCCTGTCGAATAGCAGCGGTCTGCTCGACATAGACGGCGAATGTGGAAGAGAGTCCGAGAGTTCCAGCCATGATCTACTCCGTATCAGGTGACAGTGATGGCGGTTCCGTTGTTAGCTCCCGCACTGCAATCAAAGAAAAAGATGAGTTGCGAGGGATTGCCCCCGCCGATGATGACTTCGATCTGGTCACCTGTGTTGAAAGTGGCGTTCACCTCATTGTTGTTGAGAGGGATCTGAATCGCACCTCCCGCTCCGAGGTTGTAAGGTCCACCTTGTACATTGAGTGGCCCACCGCCTGGGCTGATCCGAGTTGTCACCCCGCCAGAAATCTTGCTGACGTTGATGGTTGCTCCCCCTCCAACCGCTGCACCGCCTGCGACGATCATGTTTTCGATCTCGAATTGGCCAGTGGGCAGGGCGACACTTGTGAGCGTTTCCTGCGCCGAAGCTGTCTGGGAGAGAATGAGGTAGAAATTGGTTGAGATTGATCCTGTACCAGCCATGATCTACTCCTATGGCACGGTCGCTGTGACTGGGAGAGCCAGAGCGTCCGAAGAGATGCAGAGAAATGTCACTTTGAGTTGCGCGTTTTGATCCGTGACATCGATCTTCAGCGAGTCTCCCGCCACAAATGTGCAGGTAGCGAGAGAGGCGTTGGTGCAGATCCAGGTCGCCTTGTTTGCGGCAAGATTGTACGGCGCACTTTGGAGCGGCCCCGACTTTGCCCCGCCGAGGGAGATGCTCGTATCTACACCTGCCGAAGAACGCTTGAAAAGCTGCAATTCCGCTCCGTTCACCAGGGAGTAGCACTCGACGAGAGCACCAATGACGATGCCCCCTCTGTTGAGATTACCCGTGGTGAGGTTCTCCTGGGCGGCTGGGCCAGTCTGCTTAATGGTGACCTCAAAGGTCGAAGAAAGTTGAGAAGTTCCCGCCATGGTTTACTCCCTACGAGGTAGCGAGGGCCGCGCCCCCGTTGGTGGCAGTGCAAAGAATTGTCACAGTGAGGGCGACATTCCCTGGGTTGGCTGTAACTCGGAGATCACTCGTGGAAGCCACTTCAGTGGAGACCGCATCCAGCAGCAAAACAGTTGTCGCATTGGCGGCGGCTGTCTCTGCCGAGACTATGGTTGTCGCCGCTCCACCGCTGTCGATGCTCTCAACCGTGATGGCCGAGGTGGACCCAGATGGCTTGACTGCGTATGCTCCGACGATCTTGAAAGCTCGACCAGGATTTGCAATCAGTGTAGGATTGTTATCCGAAGGATCGTAGGTGATAGCGAAGGTACTTGAAAGATTTGCTGTTCCAGCCATGACGGGCTCCTTGCAGTCGGTAGGAAATGTGAAGGGAGCGGTAAAGACTGCTGGCTAATCCCGCGCCATTGCGATCATCTTATAGGAGTGAAGGATGCTTGTCCAACAAAAAATCAACTCTCGGTCAGCGTTGTTGCAGGCCGCGCCTGGAAGCGCATAACGATACGGGTCGAATTGGCTACTGAACGGTCCACCTTGAAAGTCTCTCCCGCCTGGAAACTTCGGTTGGCGAGGGTATCCAATGTGGCGGGAAAGTCGTTAAGATCCCCCGCAGGAATGACCACTACTCCCATAGCTATGGATGCCCCTCCACCCACAGGTACTCTCGCCGCATCGATCCGTGCGGTCGCAAGACCCGTTCCGTAGATGCCGACACATGTGCAGTCGAAGGATGGCCCTTCTATGGTAGTGGTTCCAGTTCCTGCTGGCAGTTCGGTGATAATGTCAAATGTAGAGGATAAGGTAGTAGCCATGCTGGTATCTCCAAATTAGCCTTTGGGGTATTTTAAGGGATGGGGCAGAAAAAATCAACTTCTGGACGAACACACGTAGGTGATGTCCACCTGGATGTTGGTTCCTGCCGTGATGTCGTAGACAAACCCAGAAGTTTGGCCGCTCCCTGATTCCTGGGGAACCCGATCACTGAGAACCCCGATGGCGATAGTCATTGTGCCCTGGGGAGGAACTCTTACTCCGTTCGTGACGGGATTTCCCGCCCCCGCATCGGCTAAGGAGAGATCGGTCCCGACCAGCACCGTGTTGGTGGCATCGGTATTGTATATGATGACTGTGTGGCAGTTATCGGGGAACCCTCGATTCGTAGTCGCCCCAAGCCCAATGGGCCATGTCCCTCCCAACTCAGGATTTCCAGCCGCAGGGACCGTTGCTGTAACGCCCACCGCAGGTCCATTCTCATATAGGGCCATCTCAAACTCCTTTTACTTGCAGATTACCATAGTCTCAATTACGAGACAAGTCGATGATTTTCCAATTATCGGGCGGGGTTGCAGGAAGCACGGTAGAAGTGAGAATGACCTGCCCAGGCGCGTTGCCCAGAGCTTTCATGACCTCGCCCAGTGTCGATGGATCAAACGCCCGTTCTTCGGGTATGAACACGGCCATTCTCTTCTCAGGAGTCGTAGCGCACCCGATTGCCGTTATCACCCGAGCCCATTCCGCCCCGCTCAGTGCCGAGACCAGTATGCCTCCCCGCCTCAGACCGAAACGGCAGGTGTCGGCTTTCATATCTACATGAAGGCCAAAAGTATCGGTACGGGGAAGAAAGCTCTGGACGCAACCCTCGAAAGTTCGGACGGCTGACTGGAGAAGGATCTTCACTGCATTTCTGCACTCCTTGGCAAGGTTCTTGGATTTCTTCTCCTTTTCCTCGTTCTCTTCGATCCTGTCTCTGATCGCTGAAAGCTCGTCCCACTTCTTCAGACTGTTCTCGGCTTCGATGCGTCGGGTGGTAGCTTCCTCATAGGCAGCCAGAAGCGAGCGGGCCTTTTCGGGATCATGGGTGGATGCAATGCTTTCCATGTGCTTCCACTCCTGTATGCAGAGGTTCGCCTTCTCCTGCATGCCGCCTACTCTGGCTTCCATTTCCTCCGTCCTGCTTTTTGCAGACTGTACGGAATCGAACCTGCTGTTGGCCGCACGGAAAGCCTCCGCCCGCTCCGCAAAGAAGGAAGGGGAGGAAACGGATCCGCCGCAGACAAGGCAGTCCGACGCGTTTAGGTCCGCATGCAGATCGAGCACGGGAACGATTTGCCTGCGGATCTGGGCATACTGCATTTCCGATTCCCCCAGTCCCGAAGTGCTTTGAAGACGCGTGCTTTCCTCTCGGCACGATGCGAGAGTCTTCTCTGCCTGGGATAGCTCCGCTACCGCTGTGCTGGCTCGGTCCCATGCGTCACGGATCTGCTCCTGGGTGCATCCCGTCCCTTTTCCTGTCTCCTGGGCATAGGCTTCCATTGCTTCGCGTTCGTATTGCACGTATTTCGCAAGCTGTTCCTCGGTAGGAGGCCACGGCGGCATGTTTCCCTGCATCTCATCGAGAAGAGAGGTCAGGACCTTTACCTCCGACCTGCTCTCCCGACCCTTCCGAGCCTCCGCTTCCTCCAGATAGACGAGAATGTCCACCTGGCTGAAAGAGGGATTCACGATTTTGCATTGCTCTGCTCTCTTCTTGTAGTCCTCCCTCAGAGAGGCGGGAAGACATGCCGCGACACCGTCGAGAGTCAGATTCACGGCCATTTTCTGGAGAAACCATGTACGGGCCTTTGCCGCGCTTCCCACGAGATTCGAGGTAACGTCGGTGAAAGGGAAGAGAACGCTCTCGGGACCTGTCCGCTTGGGACGTTTTGCTCCCGTGGCTGTCTTCTCCGTATAGAAGGTGGCCTTGGAACCGTCAGACAGGTCCGCCTCCACTTCCAGGGTCTTTCCATCCGAAGACAGGACCATGAGATCCGACGGCTTCTTCAGCGAGTCTCGCCCCATCACATCGCTGGAGTAGCCTCCGAGAGCAAGCTCGATGCTGTTGACGACGGAGCTTTTTCCCGCTCCGTTGGGTCCGACGATCAGGGTCTTTTCTTCAAGTTCGGCGCAAACGCCTTTCTTCACATTGCTGGCAATGCGGGTCACATATGCTGTCATGGCAAATCCTATGTAGTGTAGTGTAGTTGTAGTTGTAGAGTCAGAAATCAAGATTGCATACATGCGGGTTCTTGTCCATGGCCCTCCCGCAAGAAGGACAGAACTTGTCCGATTTCCCCCGCTTTGCTTTCTCCCGATAGTAGAGATTTCGGAAGTGGACCGTATGGCTATGCTGGGCTGGACCTGTCTCCCCCTTCTTCCATCGGTAGAAGGTGGCGCGGCTTATGCGATTCCCTGTTCTGTCCAGGATCTGGTCGCGGTCGAGACCCATGTCCATTAGCTCCTGGATGATCTCGGCCATGGACTTCTTAGGCGCACTCATTCTTTGCTCCTGGGGACAGCCTCAGTTTCCATCCAGACTGCCAGTTCTCGGTGTCAACCGACTCGAACCCGTGGATCTGGTATATGATCCGCTGTCCTGGCTCCGACCCTTCGACGAGACAGAAGACAGGTTTACGTCCTGCGAGGGCCTTCTCCACGATCTGTCCCGTGGCTTTCCCCAGACACTGCCCGACGCAGCATATGGCCATGAAGATAGGTCTACGGGTGTAGTAGTCCATTCCGTTCGCCACGTAGTCTATGTAGCCGTCCCAGCCCAGATCCCGCTTGCGCTTATATACGTCTGCGGCCTGGACAACCGTCGTGCCCAGCGTCTCTTCCAGCCAGGATTCTATGTCCTTGGCCTTCTCTTCGTCCATGCGGATAGGAGTAGCGAGAAATATAGGTCCAGTCATGGAGCCTCCTGTATTCTCTTGTGGAGGATTTCCACCATTGTTCTTTCGACTGCTTCACGGGTGTCCTTTGACAAGGACGTATTGGGATGCCTGCGCCAGTCCAGATAACTTTTGAGTTCTTCGATGAGATCGTTTCTCCACGCTGCATTAGGCGCGTTCATCTCTGCAAGGGCAAGCTGATCTTTCAATTCGACGATCAGTTCCTCCAGATCGTCGATCATGTCGATCAGGTCTTCTCGGGAAAAGTCTTCAAGTCTCGTGGGCATTGTCACTCCTTTCTCAAATGAGAATAATCAAGTTAAATTTTTTGTCAACCCCTATACGTCATAGGTCCAGACCTGCTGGTTTCCTGCATAGGGGGCGACGGGGTGAAGAAAAACGATCACACAGTTCTCTGAATCCTCGTACATGCGGTAGATGCAGAGGTCCAGTTCCGAGTCTGGATTGGATCCCACGGACAGGGAATAGGTATGCCCGCTCTCCATGGGCTCGGTTACGACTGTGCTGCAATGCAGGTCGAGAACCGTCAGCAGGGCATCTTTTGGTTCTATCTGGGCAGGAGTCAGATCGTTGTCGAACATTTCCTGATCGACCACTCCGCCAAGATAGCTGTCGAGAGGGTCGAGATGGTAGACATAATAGGTGCTCATACTTCGCTCCACTTGGGGCTAATGTCTGCGGCAGCAGAAAAGTTCATTCCAGGAAATGCTGGATGCGTCTGGTTCATAACTTCCTCGATCCTTTCGGCCACCCAGTCGGCCTTGTCCAAAGGACATTCTACCACTATCGAGTCATGGCACTGGTTTATTATGCCTGTCCCTCTTCCCCATTGATGGCAGGAGATGACATCGTCGAGAGCAATGATAGCCTCGTTCATGAGAGCAGCCCCGCTCGCCTGGATCGGGTAGTTCACGATCTCGTTGATGTTCTCTCCGTCGAGAAAATCCCGCCGTCTGCCATGCACAGGCTCGGCGATGTAGTGCTGGTTTCGGAACATGGATAGCTCCCTCTCCCAGCCAGCATCGAACTTCGCCTCCTTGCACCATTTCTCGTGCATGATCCTGACTTCCCTGAGCGAGATGGTAAGGTACGGCAGCGTCGTCGTTCCGTCCCCGTTGTCGATCTCGGTCTGAGTGATGACCTTGTGTACCGTTTCCACGCTCGCCGAATACTGACTTGCATACTGGATGATCTTCGCGAGGTTCCTTAGCTTCTTCGCCGTTCCCTTGAACTTTGTCCCCGTCTTCCACGGGAAAGGCCCAACTCCGCACTCGACCGCCGCCTTCTCGAATCTCTCCCCGAAGATGGCGTATGCCGTAACAGAACTATGAGGATCCAGACCTTCGTGGAACGCAGCGAGATACTTCTGGCTGTTC
>Ga0209756_1002132_pt1 | contig 17429 bp, 20 predicted proteins | sample ETNvirenome_6_85_FD_184071 | JGI IMG/M metagenome (GOLD analysis project Ga0209756, IMG submission 184071) | Marine viral communities from the Pacific Ocean - ETNP_6_85 (SPAdes) (version 3) | ecosystem: Environmental > Aquatic > Marine > Oceanic | place: Pacific Ocean | collected 2013-06-19
AACGCCGACATAAACATAGTTACACGCTTTTGGGCACCTCCAATACACCAACCATTGAATTCAAAGTCTTTCATCTTTTGGTACCAAGCCTCATATTCTTCAACATTGTTACCTTGAATAACATTTAAGAATTTACATTTACCGGTCTGGTTATCTGCAAAATATGTAAAGTTATCATAACTAATATCCATACATTCGTAAAACTTTCCATCATACTTTGCACGTGGTGGAATATCTAAATTTACTCCTAAATCACAATTGGCTTCTAACCAATCAAATATAGTTTTCTTAAATGACGGATCCCATTTAATAGCACCGGTGGCTAACTGGAATCCTCCGGAGTCGCCTAATACTAATACATCATCTTCTAATCCATATCTATCTCTAGCATCCATCCATTTGTAATGGTGGCCAGCCGTAATTAGAAAGTATGGATGTCTCCATGGATCTGGAAACTCTTTATCATAAAATCTACATGTGAGGCCTGGTTTAACTTCTTTATTCTTTTTGAAGTCTCCTGCACAGCCTCCTGCAGATAATGACGGGTAATAAATTAAATCTTTCATTAAAATAATTCCAATTGATTTGTTTCTTGTTCTATTTTATCTACGAATTCTTGATATAACAATTCTTCACAATATTCTTTTTCATGCCATACATTGATTTCTTTATCAAAATCATTAGCAATAATATATCCTTCCATTCGTCTACCTAAGTTAGATGTTTTACCAATATCATAATGGGTTTTAGGATCATTAATAGCATCCCATATGGTATCTATCGCAGATTGCACATCAAATGGTTTATACAACCTGTCTTGATCAATAAATTCTGGGAAACTTCTAAAATCTGGGAATACTATATCGGCCCCAAATGCCGTAGACTCGATTACTGTCCATGACACATAATCTTGTAACGATGAATTAAACTGCACTTTACATGTAGCCAATTCTATATAATATTCTTCTTTTGTTAAACCAGATAATAATTTAAACCTAGGCTGGTCTTTTGCCATTTCATTCAACGCGTCCATAACACCGGGTAACATACTTCTAAATGATTTACCGGATGTAGTAACGTGCCATTCATAATCTGGATTTTCATTTAAAAATTGTTCGGCTACTCTCATCATAAAGAAAGGATTCTTTTCTTTATCCAATCTAGATGAATATACAATTACATTTTTCTTTTCTACCTTACCATCACAAGCGTGATAATAATCAGCCAATACTTGTATAGTAGATTGTAGATGAATTGGTAATGATACGACATGTATTGGGGCTTCAAACCCTGCTTCGCGAAGTTGTTCTTTATGAATTGTACTTCCTACAAATATACCAGTCAATCGTTTATCTAGCCCTAACTCGTAAGGACGCATCCAATCACGCATTGGATAAGTAAAATCATATTCATCAATTGATTGTGCATGGCACATTGTATACACTTTTATATCTTTATACCCATACAGGTCTAATGCATACCATATGGCTTCGACTCCTGGTGTCCAATAGTCTTGTAAGAATATTATATCACCATCCTGGACTTTGTCGTTATACAGTAAATTTAAGAAGTTTTGGCATTGCGATAAACTGTACTTACCTCTACCAATGGCATCTAATACCGCGCCAACTTTAATTTCACAGTCTGGATCGAAATCTCCTTCTATATCTACAAAATTAAGATCCGGATATTCTGCAAATGTTGATGGCATCCATTCTTTACATAATTGATATGTATACCTAGCCTTTAATGGTTCAAGGCCAAAATAAAATAAATTTCTTTTCATATTATTCGTTTGTTCTATCAAATTTATAATCATCTGGATTAATTTCCATCATGTTACATTTTGTAATTTGATGTACTCTATACCATCCAGCGTCGATTGATAATGTATCTGTCTTTTTTAATTTAGCAACAAATTCATCTTGTATTCTATATATAACATGCACTCTATTAAAAATAGACATCGGAATTTTATCCATTGTCTTTGAATTAGCCTCAATTGTTATATATTGATTTGTAGTTAATATAGTATGAAGATCATCCCAATTCCCATGAGTACAACACATTTCAATATATTCAATTGTAAAATACACATGCGGATATTCTTTATAGTTTTTAGGTAATTGGCCTCTGACAAACACTGTTTCAATATCAGATAACCTACCTTCTACTTCTTTTCCGTACCAATAACTTTTTCCGTACATAAACTTTTATTTTTATTTTTAATATAAGAAACTTTTTTCAAACAAACAAATCAAAATGCAAAAAACTTTCCTAAATTATTATTCTCTGGAATTAATCCCCAGTTCATTGCACTATAAAAATCATTTAACTTATTTGCAAATGCTGATTTAAATACCTTATCATAATCTATATGGTTCTGTACAAAATTAGCTAATGGCTCTGGGTCATCATAACCTTTCAATGCCATGGTATCTAATCCCATAGAATTATTTTTTAAATAAGTCCATTTAATTTTTTCGCCGTTAATGATACCACGGATAGTTTTAATCTTATGATGTTGTAACATATCATTATAATTTAATGCTGATTTAACATGTACAGGTGTTCCTTTCATTCGCACAGCAAATGGTTTATCTCCTTTACGGATATATTTTTTAATATTCTTAACACCTATAGGAAACATTACATCAATCAATTCTAATGTTTTCATATGTTCTTTAAAATTTAAAATCTTTTGATCTAAAGCCGGCTTATCAATATCATTTAATATATCCTCTAACACTTCAGCCATAAATTTACGGAAAGATGGTGGGAAAGATGATCGCACTACATCTAAGCCTTTTACATCTAATTTTGAAACAGTATGACCTTCAATATTAATTATCCATTGGGCGTAACGCTTTTTGGCAATCCATAGACCGGCTTTAGCAACATTTTCTTGCTTAATATCAAATCTATGAATATCTACATTATGAAACTTCTTCCCATATATATCATATGACCTGTTCATGAAATCCTGCACTTCATCTGCAATTCCAATTGTCTTATCGGCCATCCATTTCTCATCTGTGATATCAAAATCTGGATATCGCTTTTCTATTAATGGTAATGATGAAAAGAATACAGAATCTGTATCAATGTATATGTTGTAATCTTTCTTTTTGCCTAACTCTTTAGTATAAAACTGATTACCGATATCTGCAGTGAATTTAATTAACTGCTGGCCAGTACTAGTAATTGCAATTGCATTATCCGGATCGAAGAATCGGAAACTAGGATTTCCTAAAACTCCATAAAATGAATTAAGAAGAATTTTAGTTACTAACTGCATCCTATCGAAATACTCAGCTTTAGCGGCATCACCTTCCTTTTCATAACGCTTTCTTAAATTTTTATATTCAACACGTTCATTAAACCATTTATCTAATATAGAAGGTAAAAATCCTTTAATCTGAGTATCGTATATAACACCATTTGCTGCTATAGAATATTTATTTGATTCTAGATAGTTTCGTAAATCTTGGGGGGTTTCCCACCCATTCCATTCATCTGAATAATGAGAACCGGTATTTTTAACATATCCCTTGGGATCAAACTTTTCTAATTTAGTCACCTTTGTTTCCGGTGATATATTAAGCGTCATGATGATACTAGGATATAATGATGTTAAATCGAGGTCATATACCCATTTATACCGGCCGGCATTAGGAGGCTTAACATATGCCCCTAACAAATTCAATTCTTCATTAGATCTAGGTGGTCGGCTCGGGGATACGATATTTAATCGTTTCATATATGTTAATGCAGCACCATCTAAATATCTAGTAGGGAATAAAAAATCCTCATATGGGACATGGCCTTTGTGACATATACCACGAGCTAAATCAATTAACTTCATTTTTTGGTCAATTTCCCAAACCAGATCCACATCATTCATGTTATAATCAATATAACCTTGAATGTTATCACGCATCAGATCATCCAAAGTACCTTCATACTTCATTTTACCTTTACCTAATTCTTTTTGAGATATAGCTTCTAATGAATAACTAGACTCTTGAGAATATGTAAAGTTTTTATATAATGCCATATAATCCAAACACGATACTCCAGATATACGATATCTATTTCTATGTTTTAACCAAATAACATCTTTAATAGGTGATAACGTTCTAGCCAATTCTTCACCTAAAATTTGCACCATTCTATTATAAAGATATGGGATATCAAAGAAATCAATATTCCAGCCGGTTATAATAGTAGGCTGTATTTCATAATATCTGTATAAGAATTTCTGTAATAAAGTATGTTCGTCTTGACATGATACTACTTCGTACCCAGGCTTGGATACATTTTCAACCACTCGATCTTTATCTAAAATCCAGACATGGCGCTGATCACCGGCTTCATCATATATTGCAATAGAAGTTACTTCATTTTGAGCTTCTTCCGGAGTCGGGAATCCATTTGCAATATCCACCTCAATATCAATAAACAATGTTCTATGGCCGGTTGATGATTCATCTGAATCTGTATATGTATCAATTAAAGTACGCATTTCTGGGTTAATATCTGCCTCATATAACCCTCGTTCTTCTCGATCGGGATTATCTATTCGCTGCACAGTCTGTCCGTCCAATGCAACCATATTCCCATATGTAGCTTTACGATATGCATATGGTTTATAATTAATCGTAAAATGGCCTTTTTGATCGTCCCAGATATGTACTTTATTAGTACGTTTATGATATGCTACTGCTTGGTAAATAACTATTCCTCTTTAATATTAATACACTTCTTTCCACATAGATTCCAGAGTGCAGGTTCATTATACTAACTCCTCTACAATTCCTATTAATTCACTAAATACCAATACCGCGGTTGCCCATACTATATCTACCGGCAATAAAATATATCCGCCAATTCGAAATACAGATTTAATAAAACTAACTTGCTGATGTAATTTTGCATCTGGATGTTTCATATTTTTAATTTATTTTGTAAATATTTCTATAATTTCTTTTCAATGAATTATCATCTAATCCATAACCTACTACCCATTCCTTATCAATTTCAAAACAAAAATGATCTACTGGTGGACTATCTTCTTTACGCTTAAGCAATGTAACTACTTTGACTTCATCAGGAGTCATATCATTAACACGTGTTATTATTTCCATCATCGTTGCACCAGTATCTACTATATCATCAATGATATAAACACGTTTGCCTTTACAATGTATTTCTAAATCTTTGGTAATAGTAACTCCTCCGGAGTTGTCCTGACCTTCATATGATTTAGCTCGTACGAAATCCATTTGGACATCAATACCCATATCTTTCATTAAATCTGCAAAAAATGCATATCCGCCATTTAATACACATATCATTACCGGCGGGTATGAATTTCCAGAAGCTTTATGTTCTTCTGATATTGCATGTGCTAAGGCTCTAACCCGGCGCTCTATTTTATATTCTGGTATTAAGATTTCCATTAATATCCTTTAGCAAATTCGTAATATTCATTTCTAGTAGCAGCATCTTCTTTAAATGCACCAGTCAATTTACTCGTCTTCATGCTCGCGCCACCATGTTTAACTCCACGACACTGTACACAATTATGGGTAGCTTCTATCATAACTGCCACACCATTATTATCAGCAATAATTTGAGTTATTGCATTATGTATTGCGACTGTTAATTGTTCTTGGATCGCACCCCTTCGAGCAAAATGTTCTACTAACCGGTTTAATTTAGATAAGCCAATCACTTTACTATCCTTACCTGGGATATATGCAACATGGACTTTACCCATGATGGTTTGATGATGATGTGAACACATCGATGTTAAAGGAATGCCTCCTTCGAATACCATGCCGTCATAACCATCGGATGGGAATGCCGTTATGGATGGTGGTGCTTCATACCTACCTGCCCATAGATCATTTACATACGCTTTAGCTACCCTCTTAGGAGTTTGATCTGAATTTGGATCATTCCGCCAATCTACCTGCAATGCATCTAAAAATTCTCCAAACGCTTCTGCAGCTGTCTGTATCATAATTTGTTTTTCACTCTCTGTTAAAGGCTGACCTTTGGCAACGCCATTAGCGAATCCAGCCTTTACTAGTTCTAAATTTACTGAGTTTTTCATACCTTACCTGTTGATACCATTTCTATTTCTGATTCTCTTACTAGAATATATTTTTCATCTTCTAATTCTATCTCATTATCTCCCCTAGTTAAACGAGCATGAATTAGTACTACATCACCCGCTTTCGTAGACATTGGAATACGGTCACCGGTTTGAGTGAATAACCCATTCCCGACTGATATTACATCGGCGTATGAGTAATTGTTCTGATTGCTGGTCAATATAATACCACCTTTAGTAGTTTCTTGACCTTCTTGAGTTTTTAAGAGAATTTTATCTCCCATTGGTTTCATTTTCATATAATTTCCTTTTAAACTGCTCTTTCTGTATCAAATGCTATAATGTGATCACGGCCGGTCATGTTATAACCATACTCGGCACATAAATTAAATACCATAGGATACATTTTAATTAATTGGTCTCTCGTATCGCCGGCGGGCATAATATATGTCTTATCCTTAGGAATACCCATTTCTACACGGAAATCTTCAATCTCCTTCAATCCAGGACTTGTCCCATCCCAAACCGGCTTGTAGTGATAGTCAAGATGAGACTCAAGCATCTGCTTCATAGCTTCTTTATTCATTCGATACTTGTTGTGCAAGTCGACGAATTTTTGGTTAACAGTCTTTCCGCCAGGCGTAATGGCACCAATAACAGGAACGCTATTACTAAATTTAGGGCTAAGACTAATGAGATCAATAGGATAATCGGTTTCAATAAAATGAGATCCTTCAGTTTCGATAGTGATAATGATATTTCTTTCATGAGCAAAATGCGTTAATTCATTTACTAATGCCGGTTGCATTGTCGGAGATCCACCAGTTAACATCATCTCCTTTATATGTGGATTGTCATCATATATTTTAATGATATCATTAAAGGTGAATGCGCCCTTCTCTGGATGAATGGAGCTATACCAGCTATCACACCATCCTCCTTCACCAAAATAGCAACGGTGCGTACATCCCGTTACTCTAATAGCAATAGTTGGCCTTCCAAATCGACTCCCCTCTGACTGTACACATCGGTATAATTCGTTGATTGGAAGCATCTTATCATAGTTTTCTATTCTTCTATTTCCTGTCGTCATATTCTAAAATACCTTTTTGTTTTGCATATTCATCGATCTCATTAAATCTAGCGCCGTAAAAATTATCCTTTTCTTGTTGTGTTATCGAATTCACATTACATGTAGTACAACAATTAGGCGTTTCCCAAATTTTAATTTCATGTATTTTCAAACCAACATTTTGATATTGCTCATCGAATAAAATCTGCATTGCTAAGAATACCTCCTTTGCAATATTTTCCACTGATGGATTGCAATATTCATTGAGGCCATTTAAACTCATTAACCATAATTTACTTTTAGTTAATTTTGTAGCTTTAATAACATCAATATCTTTTGGATTGAGTATCATGCCATGATCTAATATATCATCTATCCATTGACAACCTACTCTTTTAATTTCCTTAAAATCGATTGCATATCCAATTTCTTCCATGGATTCAAATGAAAATGTTACGTCATATAGGTAAGTATGGCCATGCATATTAAAACACTTCATACTCTCATTCATAACCCTATGGCCTGAATCGAAATTACCTTTTCTACTTATATACTGCATATTATTCTTGATAAGTTAACTTTTAATTGGAATACGTCCAACCTAACCAATACTTTTTACCATGGAGCAAATGTGATGCCGTTGAGCCGATCTGGCCGGTGAAATCGCTCATATAATTTATCAACGATTCATGACTTTTAAACAAAGTAAAGTTATTTGCATAAGGATAATAATTTTGAAAATCGATACCAGTATGGTCTACCGATCGCTCGTTAATTGTTTCAAATGTCATTGTTCGTAAATATTCTTGATCATAATGAGGTAATTTACGAAAATCAAACGTCATCTCAACGTCTTTAAATTTAAAATTTTCCATGTAACTAATTGTTTTTTAAATATTCTTCTTTTGGAACTCGAGTATCAGTTTCATGATTGGTTACCATTCCATCAATAACTGATATTTCATTTAATAATAAATCACTTTGATAAGTACATTCCTCATCTGTGATTAAACCTTTTGCATAACCGTTAATCAATTCTAGTACTTGTTCGTCTTTTGACATATCTCTTACTTTTAAATTATATATAAATATAAGGAATATATTTGACTCTACCAAATCTTTTTACTGCTTTATCCAAATAAATTCTCTATAATAAAGTTTTTCAATCCAGCACATTATCTAATCTCACACGCGCCACCTGCACAGGCAAGTTCGCCCTTTAAATCTGTATCGTCCTCTTCTTCAATTATATTTGATAAATCTATAGATGTCAATGATCCCATCATTTGTTCATAAGTGGCTTCATCAATATCTTCAAAAGGTGCTTGAGTATATGTTCCTCCATTATATGGTAATACTGATAAGCCATTATAATGTTCTTTATTATCCCACATCCATTCGCCGGCGGCATCCCATTCATGTTCACGTAATGAAATTGTCGCTGATACATTATGAGTATTATTTCCAGATCTATGACCTGGCTTTATCCATTCGTTTGCAACTTTTTTAACGCGTTCTAATAATTGGAATGGTGACTCTGTCCTCATAATGGCGCCAAATGGTGCTTTCTGTGGTACTGAAATGACTGCGGTATCATGTGGTCTAAAATATTCATCTTCAACCAACTCTGGATGATGTTCCTTTAAATATTTGTATATAGATTCATTTTTTCCGACTCTAATTCTTCTAATGTAATAATCGTTATGCCATGCATGGATTCCGGAACTAGTTCCTAATGTCAATGATGTAGTGCCGGCTGGTTTTACGGTAGTCGTTCTTGCCGATTTATTTATACCAATTATAGTAGCAACTCTTACATTTTCCTCTTTTACGATTCGAGCTGCTTGTTTCATATCATATCCTAATACCGTACCCGAACCGATCCCCGTCATTGATACTCCAATTAATGCATCTTTTTCTGTAGTTCTCTGCCATACTGGTCGAAGGTAATGAAAGTCGGTATATCCAGCTTGCAATGTCCCAACAAATGCCGCAGTTCTTACTCTCTCATTTAAATCTTCTTGGGATTCTATATTAGATACATTAACTTCACATAAATTACAGAATTGATATGGCCTTAATGCGATTTCACAGCATGGATTAGTACCCCAATCTTTATCATTTGATAAGTAAATTCCAGGCTCACCTGCACCAGATAATTCAACACGTTTCCATAAATCCATGAAAAACTCTTTTGTAATTTTATGGCGCATTAGTACTGCAGAATTGTTAGCTCGGCCTCTTTGTGGATTCATTTCCCACCAATCACCGGCTTTACATGCAATCATTTCGTCATCATCTGCATTAAATAGCGAAATAAGTGCAGCACGCCTAATACCACCAGCTAATACTGCATCCGCGATGTGACAAACTATATCATGAACTTCTAATGTTGATAATTTATCACCATTTTCTTTATTTTTTAATAACCCTTCTACCTTTACCAAACATTCTTTTAATGGCTGAGGTCCCGGTGCTTTACCACCAGATGTTACTAAACGAGCACCTTTTTGTCTAATATCGGAATAATCGAATTTTAATTGAGAGCCGCCATTAAAGTAATTTTTTACTAACGCCTTTACTGCATCTGCCCAACCTTCAATTGAATCTGCTATTAGAAATCTACGTGTTCTTTTATAATTAGGTTTTTGTATTTCTGGCAATTCTTCCACATGGTGTTTTTGAACCGAAAATCCTACTCCGGTGCCACCTAGGAGTAAGAACATACATTCTGAAAAAGATCTCCAATCATCTATCGGGATATATGCACAATTATAAATCCTATTCGGTGAAATATCAATTGGCTTACCAGCGAACTGCATAGAACGCATCGATGGTAATACCTTTTTATCATAAACAAATTTATATGCTTTATCAATTTCATCCGTTAAATTAGGATATTTTTTTAAATGCATTGATTTATTTCTTGTAACTAATTCTTCCCAAGTCTCGCGGCGATTTAATTCTGGGATGTATTTAGCATACTTCATATAAACCGTAATGTCTGATAAAATTTGGTTTGATACTTCCATGGTTTTCCTTATAAATTATTTGTTTTAGTGTAAAATGTAGCCAATATTTGGCTACTTAATTTAAGTATTTCTCTTATAAATATGCCGGCGAGAGCATTAACGTCCTAGGTTTTGATTACTTTTTTTAAACTTTTATTCAAAACCTGAGTTTTGAGTTTCTTGGTATTTTCTGGCTAACATCTGCCTAGCTAGTTCATTACCATTATCCATTTGCTTTTGAGTATCTTTACCTTGTATTGACGTATCTGTATATATATCAAATTGCCCATTTGATGTATTCATTTTACTTGGTAATGTTATACCATCTGGGCCAAATCTATTTTTAATAACATGCCATCTACCTGTACCTGCCAACTTATCTTGCACCTTTCTAGATAATGATAATATGAAATCAGCTACCATTACTTTACCATATGATTCAGATACTTTACTAGCATCAATTACATCTTCTTCTAACGCCGATCTATTTGCTTGAGATGCCGTCCATACTGGAATTTCATATTCGCCGGCCATACCTCTCAGGTCTTCATATATACCTTCTAATTCATGTCGTTTTTCTTGGCCATGTCCTCTTAACAAATCTGCATAATCGACAATAACCATATCTGGTTTCTTATCTTGCATTATACATTTTTCAATATGAGAACGTATACCCATTACAGATACAGATTTTGTAGGATAATGTTTAATGATCAATTCTCCGTCTAATTTAGATAATTGTTCTTTAACCTCTTCCATGTAATGTTTCAAGTTCTGCTGAGCAATTCCGGTTATGACAGAATCATATCGTAAACCTACATATGCCTCATTTAACTCTAATGTATAATGTAGTACCGTCTTTCCTTTCTTAACTAAATTAGCACCAAGATTCATCAATGCCCAAGACTTACCAATACCAGCCGGTGCTACCATAACTCCTAGTTCACCTTTACCTATACCACCATCTGTTAATTCATTAATTACTTCCCATGGAGTTTCTTGTACATGCCGTACTGATTCACTATAACGCTCTTCAATATTAGTCATATATTCATGGCCAATATCTTTATCTCCGCCAGATTTTAATGCATCATCTACCGCGGCTTTTATTTCTTCATACTTACCATGTTTAAGTAATTCTACTGATGATAAAATTGCCTTTTTAATTTCTTGGTTTTTACAAAAATCTAAAGCCTGTTCTTTAATGAATTCTAAATCTGGTGCATCTGTATATCGCCATGCATCTTTAAGATGTTGAATTACCGAAGTTTTAAGTACTTCGTGATCTAAATCCTCCATCTTCACCTTCATTACTTCCAATGTGGGCGAAGATTTATATTCTTTATGGTATTCAAGGATTATGTCAACTATCCAGTTATTTGCCTCTGATTCGAAATATTTCGGAACCAATATATCTGATATCTGCTGTAAAAAGCTTTTATCAGTTAATAACGCAGTTATAACTTTAATTTGAAATGCATAACCGTATGAACTTAATCTGTCTGTCATACTTAATTATAATAAATTATTTTCAAAAATCAAAGAGAAGTGTAAGCATTTAATGCACTGAATGAAGTATGTAACCAAGAATCTAAATCTTTTATTACCGTATACATTTTATCTGCCATAAACATTTTTTTGAACTCATATGTATTTGTGCGATCAACTTTACCTTTAACTTTATCCAGAGTTAACATTTTTGCGCCACCATGTATATTAACTTCTTTCAATTGCATGAGGTCATAATTTAGTTGTAGAGTTTCTTTATTCTGCAATACAGTTTCATGAACTTTATATTTCTTATCAACGTTATCCGCATATTCAACTATTTCATCAACCGTTATCTCTCTATCTTCGCATATTATAGGAAAATGTTTAATCAAACTTTTTGTTCCTACGCCTTTAATACCAGGGATATTATCTGATTTATCACCGATAAACGTTCTGTACAACAAGTAATTTTCAGGACTAAATCCAAATTCTTCTTTCATTAGACTTGGAGTATATAACTTCTTTTTAATAGGGCTCCATACTGAAATACGATCATTTACCAACTGTAAAAAGTCTCTATCTGTCGATACAATTGTAGCTCGGTTTTCTTTTTCTGTATATAACTCATTAGCAATATATGCCATAATATCATCTGCCTCTACATTATCAATTGACAATGTAGTAATCGGTAAACAATTAAGATATTGTGCTAGCCGCCCAAATTGCCGGCGCATACTATCCTGCTCATCTTCCAATGAAGCAAACTCTTGGTATCTATTAAATGCTGTCTTATTTGCCCGGTTGGCTTTATAATTCGGATAAATTGCCTTACGCCGTTTCGAGCCGCCTTTACCATCAAATACAATTACACATCTAGTAGGTTTTAACTGACGGATATTGGCAGCAACAGACCGCAAAAAGCCTGTTACTCCTCCAATATGTTGTCCATCATCATTTAGAGCTGGGACGGCTGAAAACACTCTAATGAATGTATTCAATCCGTCAATGATTAAAAGATGGCTGTCTTTACTTGACTCCGTCCCTTGCTCTCGATCCTTTTCCATTTCTCGTAGTATGTTAAGATACTTAGAATCCATTAGCTTTCTTCGTTAACAAATTCTTCTGATATCGTAACATCGTCTATTCCAATGTCCTCGCCTGGTTTATACTTAAGTATATAAGCTTCGCAGATTTGAGTATATATTTCATCTTTAAGGCCATCTAACTCAGCTAATTTCTTCTCAAAATCTTTTGATAAGAATTTAACCTCAGAGCCATCTGTTCTAGTAAATGTATACCATGCACCTGCAGTAGCCACTAACTTAAACTGCTTCATGATGTTTAGCCATCCACCGTAATTATCAATACCTGATTCAAAATAGATATCATAATCAACAGTTTTCAATGGCGGTCCCATCCTGTTTTTAACCACTTGACATCTAGTCTTAATTCCGATGGCCTGATCGACCCCGTCTTTCTTAACTTTGATCTGACCAACTGATTTTAATCGTAACCGTACCGAAGCATGGAATGGAATAGCTTTACCACCAGAGGTAGTATAAGGATCGCCAAATGCTACTCCCAATCTAGTCCTTAATTGATTCGTAAATATTAAACAAATCTTTTCACGGCCTATCATGTTAGTAAGTTTACGCATACCTTTTGATAATATAATAGCTTTACTAGTTGCATAACCATCTTTATCAAATTCCTTTGCCATTTCAATTTTTGTAGAGGCTCCCATTACAGAATCTACTACAATTGTAACTAAACGATCTTTATTTGATTCGCGTATTTTTACGACTATACTTTCAATCGCTTCAAATATATCTTCGATAGTTTCTAATGGAACATATAACATCTTTTCAAGATCAAGTCCAATTGCTTCTAAAAACTCTCGACTGATTGCATTTTCAGTATCAATATAAACGGCTAAGCCGCCATCTTTTTGACAATTCGCTAATGCATGTGCCGCTAATAACGACTTACCAGATGCCTCTAAACCTGTAATTTCAGATATTCTTCCAACTGGAAAGCCGCCTTCTTTACGATTTGAAATTGCAAGATCAAGCATCGATGATCCACTACCTACCCAACCACGTACTTCACTAGGAGCCTTTGTATCACCATCTAAGAAAAATGCAGTTTGATATCCTGTATTCTTAAACTTCTTATTAAGACTATCAGCTAATTCTACCGCCAGAGTATCTGCTAGCTCACTTTTTGTTTTTGATTTTGCCATTTATAACCTTTTAATCGTTAAACAACTCATCGAATGCCGCGGATACATCATCCACTTTATTCACACCTGCAGGAGCTGGTGCTGGAGCTGTTTGGTTTGTAACTGTTTCTGTAGCTGTTGTTTCACTTTCGCCTTCAGGATTCAAATATGCTTCCAATGCAGCTTTAAGGTCATCATATGATGGCTCTTTAAAGATTATAGCTAGGTCTGGTTGTTCTTTAGCAACGCGTTCCGCAACATTACGGTCTTCCGTCATAGCCGTCACATTAGGCTTAACACGGATCGATGTTTTAGGGTATTGGCCTGGCCCATCTGCGGGAGTAAACTCTACTACAATATCTCTACCTCCGGTTGGGTCGGTAATATCACCATAATCTGGATCTGTAATAAATCCTAATAATTCTTGGTAAACTGTTTTACCAAATCCCCACATTTTTACACCTTCAGACTCTTTACCACGAACGATGACAGGGACATAAGTTCTCATTTTCGGTTCCATTTGTTTACCTAACTTCCATTCATCGGAATTACCAGATGCTTTAAGTTTTTCACAAAATTCTACCACCGGATCTGCTTTACCATTAGTAATCGGAGATAAGTAATTTTTCTTACCTAAGTTGTAATGAAAATAAAGTTCTTGGAATGGATTGTCTCTATCATGTTGATAAGGTACAATTCTTACTACTTGTTTACCAGGTTCTGGTTTCCATAGATTGTCTCGGCGTGCGCCTGTCGTTTGTAATTGATTAAGCTTTGCCTTAATCGCGTCTAAATTAATTGCCATTTTTTTCCTTTTTAATTATTAATGGTTATTTATTATTACTTAATATAAGAAACTTATTTCGTACTACCAAATGATTTCTGAAAAAAGTTTTATTTATTTGTTATTTGTTATTTGTTAAGCTATCGTCCATTGTGTTGAACCATCTACTATATTAATGGTGGATACACGCCATGGAATGCCTATATCCTTTAAATATCTATTTGCCGTCTCTACTTTTTTTGTCTGTAAGAATATATCAATAAGTGATTTTGGAAATCCAAACCATATATGATAATTTTCTGTTATTTGATTTGCGGTGATAATCTCACCGCCACCAAATGGTGTTTGATTAACTGTATATACACCTACCATAACTTTCTTTTATTTAATATAATGAATATTGTTCAATTATCCTAATTATTCTGACTCTATACCTTCCTTTTCCATGTACTCGCCAATAGCATCATTAATTTCATCATATGCATCAATATTTTCATCTTCCATATTTTCTCCAGCTGCATCATACACAGAAGTAAATACTGCGCCATCTGGTAAAAATTCTTGAGTCGCTGTCCAGTTAAAACCATCATAGATGCCTTTATATTCAATTTCTCCAAACATTCCAATGCCTTCATCATCTTCTTCTCTCATATCGTCATGATCAGAAACCATAATTTCGGCTTCTTCTTTAATAAGTTTTGCATCATTAGATGATACTCGACCTTTAAATAGTCTTGCATACTGTTCTTTTAATAAATTCTTTTTCATAATTGTCCAATTTAATATAAATATGCGTTATAAATCAATTCTTTTATATAAATCCAAATGAATATGACGCACATCATTTCCATCGTTTAACATTAACGAATTTTCATATGCCGACCAATTGATAATAAACTTTTTATCTAATACACCGTTATTTACTTTCTTAATAATTGCATTTAAAGCATTTACCGTGTACAATGTATTTGTTTCTTTTTTCCTATGTATCATTATAGTATTAGGCGTTTTGCCATAATCATCTGGTTCTACATTATATGTTACATATAAATCTGATTTATTATCGGCATCTGAAAATACAAATACTCTTTTTTCTGATATTGTATATGACTTTGCTACATAATCAATAATCAACTCTAAATCCTTCCTGTGCGCAAATGTGCATAACAATTGTGTTTTCAATATATCCTTTATCCTAATTTTAGTTTTACACTTGGATTTGTATTATCCCAGAAAAAACTACCTTCTGTTTTTTGAGAACCTAACCGAATTGTGCCGGCTTCTACCACAGAATCAATATCTTCCATTTTAACTAATGCAAATCGTAAATCATTACTTTTTCCTTTCCGGAAATTATGAAATAAAATTTGACTAGTTTTTATTTTATCCATATATGATTCTAAGTTAATTTTCACCATTTGTTTCATTACCTGATTGACATTTTTAAAATCTGATCCGTCATTAAAATATTTTTGTGCTACTTCCATATTTTCAAAAAATATAGCTCCAACACCTTTTTGAATTTTCTGTAAAAAATCTTGCCGATTTGCACCTTTATCTTCGACTAATAATTCATATGCATCTCTAATAGCAATTGATATATTGTTATGATCAGTATCATTAATAAATTCATTATATTCGTCATCAGATATAATTCCTTTAGCAGCTGCGTTATCTAACATGAATCCTAAAAATGTAGATTCAAGTTTACGTTTACCTCGAGACTGCTGACCCAATCGTGCATCTTTACCTTTAACTTCTAATGTACGGCCATCAAATGCTAAATCACCTCCGCCGGTATAATTTGTAACATTTTTAAATAATAATGCTAATGCAATTTCACCGGGGCCAGTTGCATTTCCACCTCTATCTGCACCAGGCTGCATGGTCATCATTTCTAATAACGTTTCTTTAGGTAATCCAGATTGTTCTAACGTTCCTCTACCATCATCAGTTATAACTAAATCTAGAGGCGCTTGAAAATAATTCAACACTTCATTGACATTTGGTAAAGATGCAATCGTATTAAATAATATACGTACTGATTTTTCTCCTAATTGATATGCATCACCTACGATATCCTTTGATGCGAAATATTTTAATAATTTACCTTTAAATGCTGAACGTATAATTACAGCTTGTATATCAGATAAATCTTCTTGATCTAATTGATCTTTCACATCCTTTAAAAGATTCATTATTTCTGGTAATTGTATCATCTCATTAATCATTTCTTTATGAGATTCTTTCCATTCATGTAAAGATTCCATTGGATGTTCTTCAATAGTTTCTAAACTATTAACAAATACTGATCCATTCATTCCATTCTCTACTAGAACTTCGTGTAATACATCCAATTCTTTTTTTGAATAAGGAGCCGTCGTATATCCATTAGGAAGTCGGTAAAACCATTCGCGTATAATGCTTTCTTTGTTCATAAACACTTTCTTTTTAATAAATATTAAACAATTTTAGAAGTCATGTCTGACATGGCATGGTAATTTACACCAGCTTTAATTTTGACCGGGAATTTACCAGCTTTGCTCATTCTCTGACGTAACTTTATTAATAAATCTTTGCCATCTGATATATCATAATCAAATAATAATGAGTCATATGTATATAAAATCAATTCTGTGTTATATTCTGTTAATAATTCGTTTACTTCATTAATGACTGATAAATTATATTCTGTTTCTGATGCTTGTAACATGTAATTGAATAATTTA
>Ga0209756_1002135_pt1 | contig 17419 bp, 5 predicted proteins | sample ETNvirenome_6_85_FD_184071 | JGI IMG/M metagenome (GOLD analysis project Ga0209756, IMG submission 184071) | Marine viral communities from the Pacific Ocean - ETNP_6_85 (SPAdes) (version 3) | ecosystem: Environmental > Aquatic > Marine > Oceanic | place: Pacific Ocean | collected 2013-06-19
GGTATGTGCCTGCTTCTTTGTTTCGAATACGCAGTTACATATCTTGGAGATTCCACATTTTCATGAAGATCGTCCTGACTTTTTGCTTTAACAAAGCTTAACGAAACACCTTTATCAAATAGATCTTTAATTCCCATAAATTAAACCGCCGCATTCATATAATTAGTTATCTTCAACTCTAAATTTAAACACTTCTTCCTGTTCTCTCCACTGTTCAGAGGAGTAATACGCCAACTTAATGCCGTACATATAACCCGGCTCTAACAAGGACATATCTAGATCAAAATAATTTCCATCGCTATCATATGACAAATAAGTATGATAATTAGCACTACCTGTTGAATTGTTTATAACCGTTCTTTCATCGACCATTCTTAGTATTTCATAAGAAGCGCTTACAATTATAGTTTTTTCTATATCTTTACTGGCAACAGAGTAGATTGTAGGACTAAAGTTGCGTGGACGTGCAAAAACTCTAAATCTGGCTTGTTCGTCCTTCGCATATGATGATTTTAGATTTGTTATTTTATTGACATATTGAGAATAGGTGTCCGCCACCATAACGCTGTCATCTCTAAAAGATTTGACTGCGATGGAACCAGTTTTGTATTCTCCGCCGACGGAGCCAGACCACACATCATGGACAACTGTTAAAATATTGCCATCACTTCCAGTAGCTTCGGATGCTATGGATGCCTTGTAAACTCCAGTACTAACTCTAGAAGCAGTGGCCTCATCGATAGCCAAGCCAAGTGGTACGTCTGCCGAGCTGGAAAAAAGATTAACTTTTATAGTCTCCGAAGCGGCAGGTATATCTATCAATCTACCTCTAATATAATTATACAGATACAGGTTGTTTAAATTATCTGTGTCTGGTGCAAGAGAAGAGCTGGCAAAAAAGTTTCCTCTGTCATCAGCTGTTCTAGAGTCCCATCTGGCTTCAATAACCGGCTTTTTAAAGAAAAATTCACTGCTTCTGGAGAAGAATCTTTTTGTGTAATAGCTTTTCGTCGCTCCTTCTGTATTGTGCAAAACGGAGCCAGAATCTTGGCCGATGCCAGCAGAATTAGAAAAGTAACCTTCTTGGCTGGAAGTTAAAAATATTCCAAAACCATAATTTTCTTGATTTCCGTAGGCCCATTCTTCAACAGCTTCGGTTACGTCTAATTCGATGTCTTCAGCTCCGCTCTCAAAAGTAAAAGTATAGTTTGGCATGGTTGAGCCGGATACATAAGAAGACAAATGGTAATCGCCGCCGGCTTTGTTCCATCTAGTTGTTTGCAACCTGTTTACCCAGTTCGAACCTTCTATATTTTCTTTGGTCTTATCTTCATAAGTTTCCATGTCTAGGCCTGTTCCTTCTTGCCAAGATTGTGAAACGGCCATAACGTTTACTGTAAAATTTTCTGGCAATTGTTCGGAGTGTCTCGCATTAAAAACTCTTAGATAGAAGCTGACGCTACCTGACGCTGGAATTGTTCCTGCGCTTCTGTCAGAAATTATTGAGCTAACAGGGAACTCTATTAAAGCACGAGACAATTCTGCAGACGAAGTTGTTTGGCTTCCATAAATTGAAAAAACCTCAAGAATATCTGCTGCGCCCATATTAGAGCCGGTGGCCCTGGTCGATAAATCTATACCGAACGCATTCGTTATGGTGTTGTCTTTATTTGCGATATATTTCTTAATTCCCATTATCTAATAGTCCCCTTGATATCAATATTGGCATACTTTAGTTCATATACAACATTTTCGGGAGCATAAAGAATTCTTCCGTCAGCAGATGTATACTGCTTCAAATTTAAAGTTTCGCTGGCGTATTTTCCGCCGCTCTTATTGATTATCTTCACGTTTGTGACATCAACAATCTCGTCTAGACTGTTTAGTTTATCATAAATTTTTGTAATATAAATTGGCTGTCCAATGTCTAGTTTTTCTGCGAACATGTTTTCTATTTCTGTAATCGCAATATTTAAGGCTTCGACCTTGTCTTGATCATAATCAACCACTGCTACAAAATCAATACCAACGTTTATGATCCTAGGGTCTAAAATGTCAACCGTGTCATTGATCATTCTATGTTCGTTTATCCACACTTTCACGTTGTTTTTTAACACACTATTCGAAGAAATAAATTTACCGTCAGCGTCTTCTGACAACAGATACAAATTTAAATTTCTTTTAAAAGAGTCCTGGTCTCTAACTATTTTTGCTCTCTTGACACTACCAAATTTTGAAGGCATTCTGTAAATGAGCGCTTCGTAGTCACTAGCCGTCACTGCTCTGTTCTGTGAAGCAAACACGTCATTAACTCTTTGTTTCAATTCAGTAGTCGTGGGCAAAGACACATCTCCCACTACGGGTTCTTCGTTAACAACTTCTATACTGTCTTTAACAAAAGAAATTCTGGAATTAACCGTTGCGGATTCTTTAAAAACAAACCGCGGCTCAGAAACTCCCGTGAGCGATCGAGCAGAAACATTAACGTTGTCTATGGTGTTTGTTCTAAATGTTACTGTAAGCGTGGTATTCGCCGGGGCAATACCAAACTTATCCGTTTCTAATAATTTTGAAGGGTCTAACGTTAAATCATTTTCGTAATCTCTACCATGCATTTTTAAAATAACGTTTGATGGGTGAGTTGTGTTGTCGGCCTTTAACGAAGCTTCTGATCCATAACCAAATTTAATATTAATAGTGCCATTTCTATTAAAAACAGCGTATCTTCTTGGCACAGTTGTCGCTGTTATGACACTAGGAACATATCTTCTAGTTTCTCTGTCTTTGTTCGTAACAGATTTAAAAATAGTGTCTTGAGAGAGGTATTCAACCTCAAAATATTCATGGCCTTCGGCGTCGACTATTGAAACAACTTCGGTTATGTTCGGGTCTGAAAGTGTAACAGTAAGAAACCTCGTGAAGTCTCCAACGGAAATGTTCTCTTGATTTAGTTCTCCGGAGATGACTCGACCTAGAGCTTTTACTGCATACGCGGTTGGTGCACCAGTTTGATCATTTGAAGTCGCGACGACAATTTCATTGTCTGGGTTTGCGAAGTCAACATCGTTTGTCAATGTAAACACTTGGCCGGAAGTAGTTGTAAACTTACTGCCTTTGGCTAAAATAGGCAGGTAATCTGTGTCTGGAGAAGAACCGTTAACAGTTACCGGAGCCAGTACATACAAAGATACAACTCCAAAAGAGTTTGATCTAAGTGGTCTTTTATAACCAACTTGTTCTCCAAGTCTTAAAATATTGTTGTATTCTATAGCAGTGTCTAAAAAAGATTCATTGGCTTGGTAGTCTAGATAAAACGAAAGCATATCACCAACATACGCGACCGTATCTAGCATCATTGAACCAAAAGAAGCTTCAGAAAAATCTTTATAAATGTCAGGATAATATCTTTTTGTATAGTTTACTAGGCTTTCTTTAATCGAAGAAAACTCTCTGTCAGTGTAACGTATTAGTTTTTTATCTTTTTTGGACATATTTTTTAAATCTCCTCCGCTCTTACCAAAAGTTCTGACGTCAGGTCCAAACTTGGTGCGGCGTACTCTATCGAAATTGACAAGATGTTAAGATCATCTGCCATATTTTCATTAATTCCTCTATTAAACTGTATTTTTGTGAGCTGTATAAAAGGCATGTATCTGGCTACCTGGCCCTCGATTCTCTGTCTAAGTTCAGATGTTATTTGTTGTCGAGGTAAAAACAGAAAGTTTCTAACCCCCACCCCAAAATCCGGGTTCATCATGCGTTCGCCAGGACATGTCAGCAAAAGATTTTTAAAATTTTGTTTTATTTCTTCTGCAAGAGAATAAATTAGAGAATAACTGCCATTTGTTTGGTCTCTGAATAATGGCAATTTGGGGCCTAAAGCGCTCATTTCTCATCCTCTATAATTGTTCTATGCAGTTAGGTGGCTGGTTTGACAATTTTGATTGTTGGTCATCATGCATTTTTTCTTCCACTGCATCTATAAGTAGTAACGCAAGATAAATCATCCCGGGGAACGTGCTAACGAACGGAAGGGGCATTGGGAAGGGGTTAATGCCTCCGCCAAATGGGATAACAGAAGGCACCATGGCAGCCCACATACCCGGAAGCAAATACGGAGAAGAGAACACATCTTTCATCGTGTTTTCGGCCTTTCGAACGACAACATCAATTTCTTTTTCGATTGTTCTTTTTGCTAAGACCAAATCGCCCGGGCTTGTTGGAACAGAGACATTTTCGTAAGTCGCTGGATCCCAGTTTCCGGTGGGCTGGGGATTTCCTGGCCAAGCTTTTTCTGCTGCTGCTGCAAAATCATCTGCCATATCTTTTAAAGCCGCATAACTTGTCATAAAGTCTTGCCACTGATCATAAACTTCTTTGGCGTTGGCTTCGAGCCAGTTTAGTTGTTCGTTGCTTATATTTTCTGGAATTGTAAAATCCCAGTCCCCTACATAAGGAATGCCATCAAAGTTAGTCTTCACTGCATCAGAGAATATTATCTGCTCGCCTCCTGGCGCGCTGTTCCAGTCTAAACCTTGTGCCATGGCATCTATTGTCGCTAGTGTTGAACCAGCAAGACCTAAGCCCATTTTGAGATTCATTTCAAGCTTTTGCATCAACATATTTGCAGCGTCGATGCCGGCTTGTGTGACGCGTTTTGTCTCTTCTAACGCCTGCTTGGCCGCGGCGATAGTTGCCTGTTGAATTGCAAACGCAATATCTATAATTCTTTTTGCCGTCATAATCGCAGGATCTGTTATTTCTACAAAACCTTTTAGAATAAGCAGCGGTGTCCTATAAAGAATTTTTAGTATTTCTTTTGTCATATCCGACTCTTTACCGGTCGTTCCAGCTTCTGACCTGAGAGCAAAGTCTGCCATCATATTTGCGACAGCATCTGGCATTTGTTTATAATCTGTTGAATTGTTAATATTATCAATAATTGTCTGCAGCGATGCTTTTGTTTTTTCTAAAATTGTTGTAGGCTCCGGAATAAACCTTGAAAGTCCATCTGAAGCAGTAATTGTAGCCATGGCCATATACCTTCTCATTGGAAAAAGATACTCAAACATTAATTTAAATTCAGCAGAATTTTTAATTTCTCTCAATAAATCTTGCGCAACGTTTTTATAGAAGAACTGATGCGGGTTGCTTATTAAACTACGAGCGTAGTTTTTCTTGTTGACACTGGTTAATAAATCAGCAACATCAGAAACACTAGTTTTACTGCTATAATAGCCCATTTCTTCTATCGGAAAAGCGTCTCCGGAGCCAATAGAAATAGTCTTCATGCCTTCATGAGACTTGATTTCTTTTTTAATTTCAACTATTGGAATTTGTAGCTCTTGTTCGTTTACTTGATAAAATTTAAATCCACCTTCTTCTCCTGGCGTAGTAAAATACATACGTCGAGTGTGCAAAGTTTTAAGATCTTTTAGCGAGGCCTCGTGCTCAGTATCGGTAGATGGCCCTCGCAGCCAGTCGTTGTGTAGGTTACTGGCGATTTCATCAGCGGCGGCTGTATAAACCATCCTCATGCCAAAACTTACTTTTTTGAAAAACGGATCTAGACCAAATTTATTATAAAGAGAACGCATCGCCGTCTTGTGCTCCGGTTCATTTTCGCTAAATACATAAAATTCTTTTAAGAATACGTTATTAAAGAAGTGGCTCCACACAGAAAGTGGAACGTATACGCCTCTTTCTTTTCCTGGAGAATAAAACTGACACCTGAACGGGTTCATCCCTTCGGTTCTATATACAAATAGGTCGTCTATGTGTCCAATTATGTCATTAAGACCATGGTCTGTAAATTCGGTGCCTGTTTCACAAGCTAGCCCGGTTTTGTTGTCAACGTAACTACGAACAGTGAAATTTCTTTCTTCGCCTATTCCATAGTCGATGACGTGAACAAATGGCTGGAAGCTTATATTTCCTAAAGCTTTATTAATATCATTACCCAATGTGTGCTCAGGAGAAAATTCTTTTGTGAAGGCGTCGGCAAAACCAAGAAGGTCTTTTTGGTCTGAACTAACTGTTTGGGCTAGTGTTTCTCCGTCGGCTGTTTTTGTTTTATGATTGCTTGGATTGTCACTACTCGGGCGCCAAGTCATAGGAAGAGACTGAAAATAGTTTTTGTTTTGCTTTCCTATTTTATCAAAATTTAAACCATATAAATCAAAGTTTTTCATGGACGGATTACTTTCAGGATCATGTCCTGTAGCAAAATTAAAAATATTGCCGTCGCCATAATTCATTGAATAGATATTGTCTTTTATTCTTGCGTCCATCACATACTCTAAGTTACCTTCAGAAGCTAATGCACTATATTGGGCGGCTGGATAATCTTCTTGGTTATATCCGAGAGCCGCGAAAGAAGATGTGAGATCTAGATCAGAATTTTTTATTAGACTAAGTGTCAAATCGCTTGTAAGTGGAAAGCTATTTGTAAACAGATTTTTAACTATCGCTGAAATGCTCTCTGCTTCCTTCTTGATTAAAAACTCTATGCTGCTCATTCGCGCGCCTGACAGGCCTAGCCTTAGTTTTGCTAATTGTATGTCAGTCAGGCTTTCTTCTTTTCTTAAAAGGTCCGTCGCATAAAAAGAGATAAACTCAAGGTTAAAATCATCAGAAATATTTTGTGTGATAATTGAAATAAACGCATCGTCTTTTATGACCTCGTTTAAATCAAAACTATCCCACGCAATAACAGAAGCCAAACACATTTCTAACGTGTAAATTTTCATAACGAGTTTAACCATGCCTTCTATAAGAGAGATTCTTGTAGAATCTATACCTTGTTGGTTTGATTCGTAAACGTCGCTGCATAATGATTTTTCATAGAATTCAATTATTTTTGATTTAACCTCATCCACGTTAAAAAAGTCTGTTTCGGTTTTGTCTAACTCTTGCACAGATGGTGCACCAATTTGATCAAACAACTGCTGGCATCTCGGGTCGACTGAATCACTATGAAGTGGGCTTTTAAGAATTTTCTTCCATAGTTTTTTCATAAATCCGCGCTCTTGAAGTCTTGACTCTCTTAATTTAGCAAACATTTGTGTAGAATATGCGTATTGTAAGGCAGGGTACCCGTGAGTAACAAGACTCTTCCAAAGATTGTTTGTGCCGTAATCAGCTACTGCGCCGCCGGCTGTGGTACCTGGCTTGAGATCAAACTCTTCGTATAAATTATTGAATTTGTTAATCAACAAATGACCAAAAATTTGTGATTTTAGATTGAGTGTTTCAAAATCGTAATTTTCAGCTTCCTCTTCTAGGTTGGTGGCTACATTTTTTGTTTTGTTTAAAACACCTTGTAACCCTTCTCCGCCCGTGATTTCGTCTATCAACGCAGCAACATCGGGCCTTAGTTTCTCTGCAAAATTAAAGTTGTATATTTCTTGTTCTAAACCAGAGTCTTCTTTAATTGCTTTGTACTGATCATATCCTGAACCAGGAAGCACTGTCGCTTTTACTAATTTTGATATATTCTTTAAGCCGTCTAATTGTGATGTTTCGTTTTGTTCTAAAGGTGTTATAACATTTTGATTTATTAAACTGCGTGGCGTTTGTAAAATCTGCAGACTGTCGGCTAAATCTTGTAGTTGTTCTCCACCTTGAGAGGCAAAAACTTCCATGATTTCACCCACTTTGCCCTGACCGTCGATTCCAGGTGCTGATTTCGCTGTTATCTCCGTAAATGGCAAATCATATTTTAGCGCTTCTGCATTAAAGTTTGGTTGATCTGGCAAGTTGTTATAATCAATCTCCATTTGAAAAATTGATTTAATTCCAGGGAGCATTGTTGTTGGAATAAAGTTGAAGAAATCATATAGTTCTTGATTTACTTTCTCTTTATTGAGGGAGAAAACATCTGGGTCAGTAGAATTTAAAGGGCTGTTTGGATCTCTAAAAGTTTTTTGGAATACAAGGAAGTGAGGGTAGAAACCTTCTGCTGTGTCTGCAGTATTCCCTGTCATAACGGAGGCTATCACATCATTTTTATTAACAATACTTTGTGGGTTTTGCTGCGCAGCCTCGGTCGGATTTACTTTTTTAACGACAGCTGTCTCATAGTTATCATCAATGTTAAACACAACGCCTGGTGAATTAGAAAGATTAAACGACATCGCTGGGAATATACTTCTTAGCCGGCTTTCTTCCAGACCAGTGGCTTCTGCAACTGTAAGTTCCATAAACGCAAAAGCAAGATTATGATTTACTCGTTTATATTTGAATCCAACTATTTTCTCGTTGGTCGTGGGTTCTAAGCCCGGAAGCTGAAAAAGTACGTTTTCTCCTTTTCTTTGTCTTTCTATCGCAAGTCTTAAAAGATTTCTTAGTCCCGGTGATATTTTTAGCCAGTTTAACCAATGAATGTTCCCACTGTTGAAGAGGTCTTCTTGAGCGTCCTCGACACCCTCGATAAATTTATTAATCGCCTTATCTGTGGCAACTCCGGGTGAGGGCGCGGAGTCCGGAGTCGAACCGGCAATGTTGAGGTCCAAACCAATAATCTTTTTATAAAATGCTTCAACAAACGCTTGAGGATTGTCTTCATCAAATAAAGCGCCGCCAATAAGGTCCTCTCCATTAATATACGCATTTGTTAGCCAATCTTCAGGAAAAAATCTTTGTCCGCCGCCGGCGTCTTTATTTGGCCCTTGCGTACTAATATACGGAGATATGTCGACACCAGTATAATTTCTTAGCATTACATACCAGCGATTTGGATCCGGGCTGATTTCTTTTAATTTGGTGTCCAGACTGTATACTTTCTTTAGAGTTGCGCCATATTGTTTAATTTTGTCTTTACTGCCAAAGGGTTGATTTTTTAATGTATGAGGAAAAGAGTATTTTAACTCATCTGATGAAAGAGCATCTTTCGGAGAGATGCTTAGAGTGTCTAGAATTAGAGGTAGAACCTCTTTTTTAAACTCTTGCTCAACGGCCGTGACTCTTTCATCTAAACTTGGGTATGAGTTAAGATACTCTTTGAGAAGCATAGCTCTTTGGCCGGCAACTGAAGTTAACTTTTCGACCTGGTTCTCAACAACATCGCTGTCCCCATCGTCTCCAAACAAGCCGGCGTGTAAAGGCATAAGCTTGCTCTTGTTGAAAAAATCGTCTGGATTTCTTAGCTTATCCCCGTTAGAAGAAGCTGCTTTCCAATAATCCTTAATATCTTCTTGGAGATCTTCTCTGATAATTTCTTCTAATTTTGATTCTATATCTATAGTTAAAGCATTGAAACCGGGAATTTCGAAATCCCCTAAATTTTTTGCGCCTGCTGCAGTTGTTAGCGTAACGGTTTCCGTTTCGCCCGCACCTATGACGTTTATCTTGCTGTCACTGTCACTTCCTCTTATATTCCAAGTTGAAAAATTTCCATAATGTAAATATTTGTTGTATGTTACAGGATGCAGTTCGTGGAGATGGCCGCTGCCTGCTGCTACATGTTTCAAGTGATGAGTTGGATCACCAATCAGTGCTAAACAGTCCTTAACGTACGGTTTTTCAGCCATGTCCAAGAACATCTGATGTGCTTTTTTGAGTTCGTTTGGGTCTGACAAAGCCAATAAAGCTCTAGGGGGCGTAGAGAAAAACTTTAAGCCGGCCATGTCTATTAACAAAGAACCTTTCACATTAGTTAACATGTTGTCTGTTACCCGGTTCATTGTGTCTTTCACACCGGGAGGAATAACGAAGCTTCCGCCGTCACCACAAATTGGAGGAGTTGATAAAGCGAGAGGGTTAATATCAAGCATGCTCAAACTTGTCATGCCGGCGACCTTGCTCTTAAGATCGTCTATTTCTCTGTCAATTTGTTCTTGACACTCTTCTTCTGTCAAGCCTTTATCGAGTAATTGTCGGCAACGGGCGTCTCGATCGAAAACTGCGTCACATAAGTTATCCACGACTCCTGGGGATTGAAGAATATCACAAATTTCTAAATCTAGATCACGGCCAATTTTCTCAAAAGTAACTCTTATGTCGTATATCGTGTCTATACCGTTTTTGTAAACAACTGGCCAAAACTCTCTTGTTCTTGCCAGACAGTTATTCAGAGTTTGTTTTGTCGCGTCGCCTCGGAGAAGAGCACAAAGCTGCGACGTCGCGAGATTATCCAAGATATCTTTCATCCAAGCAACAACGTCGGGAGGATCAATGTTGTCGAAGCGTGGCAAATTCGCTCTTTCTAAAACTGGAAACGGAATATCAGGGCCGACCGGAGACGGTTTTCCAAGTATTCCGATATCATTGTTCTCTTCTAAACATTGTTCGAGAGCATTAACCAACAACAGTCTGACAATTTGCCCTAGCATTTGAGCGATCATAGACACTATCGTTTTAAGAAGCTGTTCTCCGTAGTTGCCCATATGATTGTCTGTTGACAAACTATCTGGAAAATTCATTGTAGGAACCTTAAACGAGAATGACCGCTTTAGGCTGTTTACAAAATCCTCCACCCAATTTTCGAGGCCTCCATTGAAAAATGCTCCAGGGTCTTTTATCAAGTCTTGTAGGCCGTCTAGAACTTGACCTACTATAAGTTCACAAATTCCGGTCAAGCCAACAATGCTTTTTAATTGTTGCAGCCATTGTTCAGCTTCGCCAACAGTGGCTCGGAGATCTTTTACCAAAGAAGGCTCGGCGGCACCGGAGAGTGCACCTATACTAAAGGCTTGCGAAAATCTATCAGCCGGTGAAGAGAAAGAAGTTTCTGCTAAGATTGCTTCATATTGTTGTGGGTTAACAATCAAATATCCAGAACCAACCAGGGCAGCCCGGGCTTGTGTTTCTGAATAACCTTTTTTCATTAATCTTCTTTTTTCATTTTCGATCTCACTTTCTGTGTACGTGGCTGTCGTGGTAAACTCATCCGGTAGTAAAGAGCTGCCTGGAATATCTACGGTCTTGATTCCGCCCGGGCGGGTACCGGGAACAAGTTCAATAAAAACGCCGCCCTTCTCCATGTTTTTAATTTTGTCAGTAACAGCCCTCGATGCTTTACCGGTCATTGCTATCGTGCTGGCAATCGGCGCGTCGTTGTAACTAACATCTAAAGACGTTTTTCCTAAAGCAGTGGGAGGGCCGGCATTGTCTGTGGTTGTCGGTATACCATCCTTGATCACTGCAGCAACTTCATCGGGATTGTTTGTATCAAGCGTGTTTTCAGAAACAAAAGGAGGCAGTTCACCATATTTTGCTTTATAATACTCATCAATATACTTTTTACTACTTTCTGCTTCTGGGGTAAGAAGCGCATTCATGAGCATTACATTTTCAACGGGGCCCGGGCCCTTAGATTTGATTAGGTCTACAATAATTTTTTCACAAATAGCTTCTGCCGTAATAGGAATTCCTATTTTATGTTGTAAACAGGCCATTATCAGACCCATCAGTCCCTGTACGTCCAGGCTATTAAAAAATCCTTTATAAAGTAATTTTACATATTGATTATCTAATACGCTGCCGCCTTTGCCATCTGCTTGTTCTGATTTTTTTTCAAGTTCTTGTTTTGTCATGCCCGGGCTTACCGCGGGAGTTGGTTTTTTGAATTGATTGAAGTATTTTGCGGCGCACTCACTGGAGCTGTAGAGTTTATTCATTAGCTCACGCTCTTCAAGTGTCGTGTTCGGCCCAGTTTTGTTCAACTTCTTTATTATTTCATCACAATCCAGTTCTTCAGGACTCACCAATGAAGGGTCTTTAGAGTGGTAGATTTTAACTGGCGGTACCATGAATTTGCTCATTAGTTCTGGCCAGTCTTTTTGAATGTCTAGCGTCGATTTATCTAATTTTGATTTAAGCTTGTCATAAGAGAGTAATAAGTGAAGTGCGCGGGAACCATATACACCTTCAAACTCACTACGGAGCCACGGAAGACCGATTCTAAGAGGCAGAGCGCTTCTTTTAAGTTCTGATTGTCCTGACATCTCTTCTTGTGTTATGTAAGGGTCTAAATAGTATAAATCAGAATCTTGCTTTTCCGCTTCTTTTAGTTTTTGAGGATTTGGAGAAAACAGAACGTAGGAAACAGTTTCTCTAACATTTCCACCGACTTCTGCGTTGTCTTTAATACCAATCTGTACGATGTGTTCTAGATCTGTAGTGTTTATACCCTCCAAAACAAAATCATGTATACGACTTCTGTTCATAGACGATGGGAAAGCCTGTCTACCAAAAAAGCTACCCAGTATAAGAGGCAAGTCTTCCATCAAAAGAATCTGGACGTCTATGTCAAAATCTGTACCGTTTGCATTTTCGACAGTCTTTTTAGAAGACTCGATCTTGTTTTTGATAGGCCTCAACACATTGTTAGCTAAATATTCCGATCTTTTCTTTATTTCGCCCATGGGTAACGAAAGTATTGTTGTGTTACCGGATAGGTAAGGAGAGCCGCTTGAGAAGTCCTCTGTGTAAGCGCGAAGAGCGTCTGGTAGAGAATCGATATATGACGCACGAATCGCATATAGCGCTTTTTGATTATTTGGATTACTATTGTTCGTGTTTAGTTTTTTAGTTACCTCAATAAAATAGTCATCATAGAGTTTCTGAAATAAAAACGAATTACCGCCTTCAGTGTTTTTGCCAAGATAGCTTAATAGATTTTTCCAGGCTTCTTCTTTAATTGAAGACGCGGTGTTGGCTCCTGAAGCGGCTTTAGCTGATTCTAGATCAGCTTGGGCATTCCCTAGGTCGTTGTTGCTTTGATTAATAAGTTCAGCTTCGGACTTTCTTGGTTTCTCACCCAAGATAAAATAGAAATACCCCTCTGAATATTTTAATGTTGGAAAGTCTGTTAAAGTCTTCTGGTTGTAAAGAAGCGCGCTTTCGTCGCCCTGTGCTATAACTTTCAAGTTGTGCTTATTAAACGAGTAATAGCTTAATCTAGCATCGTTTGGTCGTAAGGTAATCCAGTTTTGATTGTCTTTTGGACTAATAGGGTCAGTTCCTTCGACTCCGGCAGTTGTCGCCGCAAGATCGTCACCGATCATTGCTCTTTCTGCTAAATAAGGATCCGGATTTGTCGCAATAGCGCTTTCTTTAATACGAACATATTGTGCTTTCGTGTATAAAAGTCTAGTTTGACCCTTGGTAATAACGTCCCATCTATCTTGCAAGAGGGTCGGACCTACTGCCGACAAGTCCGCGAGGCGGGCATCATTAGATACAAAGCCAACCCAAATTCCTGTTTTGCTTGGAACAATTTCTACAACTTTTATTCCTAAGCCAAGTGGTATTTCAATCCCATCTGAATCTTTGTTTTTTGGTTTGACAAGATTTCCAGAATTGTCAACTAAAGAATAGTTTTGATCAGCCCAGCCCATGGAGAGGCCTTCTTCTGAAGAATCTGGTGCCAAACGAACTGGTAAATATTTCTGGTCACGGTTACCATCAGACTTATCCGCATCCAACAAAAATCCGATATAATGCGCCTGGTTTCCGCTAGAGGGCAAAGAACCTTCGAGTGCAGAGTCACTAATAATCGTTGCAGGGCCCAGACCTTGTGTTTCTGGTGCGGGCGGGGCCTCTGCTTTTTGAGAGAAGGAAACGCCAGCAGCTTCAAGAAAAACTGCGGCGCCAGCTATTGCGGCCTCTGTTAACTCCTGCAAGTCGTCCGGGGGCTCGGTAAGGCCAGCTGCAGCGGTTTGAAATGCCGTGGCCCAAAGGTAAGGTTGGTAAAATAAAGGGTTCTCTTGTAAAACCAGTAGGCTAGCTGCTAATGTCTGAGCTACGCCAACGGCAACTTCTAAATCTGGATTTTGAAGGCGGGGCCAATATTCGTCTTCTCCTGATAAGGTGTACACCGTTTGTCCGAATGTGCCTTGTTCTACTACTCTTGCCGTTATAAACTGATTTCTGATAAGATTAAGAGTCGTCGCCATGTCTTTAGCGGCCGCTATTATTTCAGACGGGAGATCTCCATCTTCATCCGCTGCGTATGAGCCGCCAGTAATCCCACCGTACGCCTCATCATAAAATTCTTTGAGAGGTTCTTCAGGACCTGTGTTCCAGGCGGTTATTAGTTCTTGCAAACTGGCCATGTTTGTTTTCCTTAGTTTACCTTGTTTAAGCGACTATTAATGTAGGTTGCTCCACTATCTGTAAGAAAATTATGTACCAAACCTTGAAGATTCGTAATATGCTTTAAGATAGACAATTCTGTTTGTGCTGCTGTTTCGATGTCACATGTTATTCCGGCAGAAATTAATGGTGTCGAAGGCAACGTAGCGATTCCGTAAAATGGAGAATTGTGCGTGTGTTGCTGTAAAGCATGATTGAATTTCATTTGATATTTTATATATCCATGCATAATTTTAGCTAAATCCTCGATATTTCTCACTATAGTAATTAATGCTACTTCCAAATTATCACCCAAAACAATTGGTTGCAAAGTCGTTGGGTCGTTCATGGCAAGCAACTCAATGCCAATTTTCGCCAAAGCATCTCCACCTTGAGAATTTTTTGCGTCAGTACCCGTTACTAGTTTTATACTTTCTCGCCCAATTAATCGTACATTGTCAGCTTTTATTGCGACGGCCGATTTAGCACCATGGACGCCGACGCCTAGTTTATCTTCAGGGACACTAACTCCAGCCTGGTTTAAACCAAATTCAGCAATACCAAAATTTTTGTCAACATCTGTTTTTTGAGAAATATAAACTCTTGCCGAGTCTAGAAAAAAATTAGGATTTGTAACAATATCGCGTTCTTTTGAATCAACTTCTTTTGGAGAATGGCCGCCAAAACCAGCAACAATGTCGATAGCGTCACACTGTGTGTGGCCTAAAGCTCCATATCCTTCATGTGGCTTACCGAAGCGATCGTTTCCAATTATTATAAAAGCGTTGTTGTCCGTGCCGCGTCCGAGTACAATCTCTGACTCTAGATCATGCCTTTTACACATGGCTTGGACTCTTTTTTGACCAAAGACCCCACTAACTTTCTGTTCAAACTTTTGTTGTTCTGTTAGTTTTTCAAACTCTTCTCTTCTTTCTTTAGACACGCCGGAAAGGTCTCGTGTTTTTTTATACAAAGACATATTTTATTCCTCCGATACCCTTTCTATTTCTTTCCACTTTATGATAGAACCGCCGCCCCAATAATGGAAGTGCATATGATCCTCAATTCCAGATTTCCAAGATATTGCTTTAACTCTATCAACCAGATTATTTATTTTATAAATTTCATCTATTCTTTTCTTTTCAGCGTCGGACCAAGTTTTACCGCCGTTATATCTTCTTCTTAAGAACAAGCCGTTGCCCCATCTCATCCCAGTTACTTCGCAAAAAATTATAGCCCACAATGTTGGATTTGCAGCCGGAGGAACGATAATGCTGCCTTTTGACGCAGACATAATCTTGGCGTATCTTAAACGGCCGTCTTTTGATTCACCGCCGCCAAAATATCGTGAAGGAGCACCCTTCCAATTTTCTGCTAGTCTAGGTTGGTTATCTCCCTCTAACGCGTTCTTTTTTAGAATTGACGGAGATTGTGAAAAAACTCCGAGGCGCCACAGCTCCAGGCCGTGCACGTCTATAAGGCCAGGTGTCCAGGCACCTGTGAACACACTGTTCAATGCTTCGTCGTTATTTTTGTATCCAGTTATAAAAGGATCGATATCAATAGCCAAACCATAACTGTGTAAAGATATTCCAGTTCGATAAGCGGTTGTGCCAGAAGTTTTAGGATCGGCTAGCCCTCGCGCGCCGACCGTTATCTCAAAAGGATGATATTTAGATTGCGCAGATGCTTGTTCCATTCCCTTTTTTAGAAGATCCGATATACAAGCCCAAACCCGCGGGCTCTCTTTAAAGGTGAGGTTTCCACTATTTCCTCTTGCTTCGTACTTAAATGTTGCTGTTTTATAACCGGGAACTGTGTGGATCTTTGTTTTGTTTTTTGAGATTGCTCCGGATACTTTAAACTCTGACTTTTTAGGAAAGTAAGGAATCATTTTTGACAGTGCCTGAAAGTCCGCCGGTGTTGCTAATTTTATTTCAGAACAATTGTTGCCTGGCTCACGAGACGTCGCTTGGGTCGGAGCGTCTGCAGTTGCTTCAGAGATCTTTTTAGGGGGCTCAACGCAATCTTTTGGTCTTTGAACCTTTTCCGGCTCTGTATTTTTGATGGCGCTTTTTATCTTTGTTACTATTTTCTCGTAAGCATCTCTTGCCGCTATCTGGCCGGCCAAGGTGAATATTTTATCTGACCAGGCAGTGCCATCAGAAGCGTTCATATGATAAAAAAGATCGAAACTTTTACCTAGCGATCGCCATTGATCAATTTTTGAAATGCCTTCGCTGTTTTTAATGTATATATCGTTTTTCGCAGATTCTAGTAATTTCTCGTAGCTATCTTTTTCTTTTATAAGCTCGTTTTTAAATCCGGAAAGACTTTGTATTGTAACTTCACCTTGTTTTAAAAAAACTATTTCTGCGAGATCTTGCTTCTGTTTAAGATATTGTTTGTAACCGTTCATAAAGGCGCTTTTTTGACTTCTATCAACAACACCATCTTTGCAGAAAATAGCGTATTTTGGTTTCGTGCAGATCCAGTCTGCACCTTCTATCTCAACGCCGCCAAATTTTTCTGGTAATACGTACTTATCAATTAATTGTTCAAAATATTTTATTGGTGATTGCAGCTCTTGCTCTTTCTTAAGAAGCTTTTCAAAATCACCGGGCGATGGTTTTGTTGCCAATGCGTACGCATGATCGGGTACAGAATTTGGTACGTCTAGAAGATTTATGTTAGCGTCGGCCTTTGCGGGGTAGTTTCTGAACGCTGGAAGAAAATCGTTTACCATTGAAAACGCATAACCAACTTTGTTTTTCTCGTTAGAAACGTGAAAGCTAACGCCGGAGGTTGAAGTTGCACTATTGGTGGCTGTAAAAGAAAACTTTCTTTGGCCTTCTCCAGACGTCTTATTGGAGAACTTTCTATAATCTGTTATTTTTCCAACAGAATCAAAAAAGTGATTTTGTTTTTTTGGTGTAGGCGATGATATATAGTTAAATTCTGTGTAAGGATTCTCTGGTGCATCGCGAACGGGTTGCAAAAAATTATTATATATCACAGAACTTGGAGAAACAGATCCTCCAAAAAATGCGTCATAAAAACCGGGCGCATCTAAATTTTTGTCAGTGATATAGTCTACTCTGAGTGATTTGCCCAAAAAAGCACCTACAAAAGAAGTTGTTCCCTTGTCGTGAGTTCCGTTATTCGGAATGAAATGCAATATTCCTGCTATTGTAATGCCGCCTAAACCGTCACCGACAATAGAGAAAAATTGTATTTTGTCGAAAGAAATTCCCAAATGCCCATCAAGGACTTCAAAAACCTCGGTTTGAAAACCACCAAATTTTCCACCGGTGAAAGAACCATCAAAAGTAGAAAATTCTCT
>Ga0209756_1002147_pt1 | contig 17349 bp, 25 predicted proteins | sample ETNvirenome_6_85_FD_184071 | JGI IMG/M metagenome (GOLD analysis project Ga0209756, IMG submission 184071) | Marine viral communities from the Pacific Ocean - ETNP_6_85 (SPAdes) (version 3) | ecosystem: Environmental > Aquatic > Marine > Oceanic | place: Pacific Ocean | collected 2013-06-19
ATTTGCAAAAATTGCAGAAAAATTTTTAGACGGATTTTCGCTGAAATTTTTTTCGTAAAAAAACCCGCAAAATCTCCTGATTATTTGAGCGGATTACTATGTATTAATAAATTAACGCACGGCCAGGCCTCAGGGGGGGGCGGGGGTGCCGATACCAGCTCCCACCCCTTAGTGGATCTGTTAGTGAACCTTCAGGGGCTCAGCATCTAAGGTGTCGCCCGCTGGATCGTCGTCGTCGCGGGTCAGTTGGGCCAGTCGCTGCTGGATCGCCGCCGCCACCTCTGTTGGATCTCTCTGTGTGCCGGTGGTCACGTTCATCTCAGCGACGAACAGTCCGGCGCTCCTCCCCAGCAATTCAGCGGCCCGGAGCCTGAGCGCATCAGTCTCTCCTCCGGCAAGCGCATCTCTCAGGTGCTCGGTCACTTTCTGCCTGTCCGTGACAGCAGAAGCTGCAACCGCCCTTTCCCTAGCAGCCACTAAGGCTTCTATCCTTGACCTTACCTCCGCCTTACCTGCTACCCGTGACGCAAGCGTATGGATAGACTTGGCTGTAGTTGACCCACTTGGGTCATAAGCTTCCCGATAGGCATCCGCTTGAGTCTGTCCGCTAGCTACACATCGCGCAAAGTGCCCCTGCTTGGGCGTTAGTTTTTTGGGTGCCATGTCACGCCTCCATCATCTGTGTAACGATTTTAGACCGCCGGCCGAATTTTTGCCAAAAAAATATCAGAAAGTACTTGACATTCCACATCTTACACCAGACGCATTCTAAGCCCCTCTGAGACGGTTTTGACATCCACGCATGATAGTACCTCCAACGTCTCAAATCCCTAAATTGATATTTCTTGTTATATATCAACGACTTACAAGCATTTGTCCAATATAGCATATTTTTGTAAAAAACTATTGACTGTCGCATGTATATCGCTTACGATTACTATTCTTTCAGTGAACGACAACACACACACATCAGGAGAGAAAAATGCAAAAGCTAACAACCGCCTACGCCGCCGCCGATGCCGCCGCACACGACAGAGTCGTCGCCTATGCCGCCTACGCGGACGCCGAGGTCGCTTACGAGACCGCCTACGCCGCCGCCGACAAGGCCGAGGCCGTCGAGACCAACGCTGCGCTCGTCGCCGAGACCGCCGAGACCGCCTACGCCGCCGCCAAGCTCGTCGCCAAGGCCGCTAAGACCGCCTACGTAGACGCCGTGGACGCCTACGCGGACGCCGAGGTCGCTTACGAGACCGCCAAGATCGCCTACGAGACCGCCGATGCCGCCGCCGATGCCGCCGCCAAGGCCGAGACCGTAGAGATCAACGCTGCCGTCGGAGCCCTGCGGTAGCAGATTGCCATCACACAACACACACACAAGGAGAGAAAAATGCAAAAATTGACAAGCACCAATGAAGAGATCCAACTTGGCTGGCCCGCGTGTGCCGCCGCACACGACAGAGTCGTCGCCTATGCCGCCTACGAGACCGCTAAGACCGCCGCCTACGCGAACGACAGGCGTCGTGGCAATAGTTACGCGGCCTACGAGACCGCCAAGGCCTCCGCCGCCGCCGCCAAGATCGCCTACGAGACCGCCCAGATCGCCTACGAGGCCGCCAAGGCCGCCCAGGTCGCCAAGGCCGCCGCCGAGGATGTGAGGCATCTTGCTGCCTTCGGAGCCCTGCGGTAGCAGATCACCACCACATCACACACACACACATCAGGAGAGAAAAATGCAAAAACTGATTGAGAGACATATGCAAAAACTGGCCGCACACGACCTCACGCTGACGTCACTCGACGCCGCCTACGCCGCCAAGGCCGCCTACGATGACGCCAAGGTCGCCAAGGTTGCTGCCGATTATGCCGCTGAGACCGCTTACGCTGCCACCGACGAGGCCGCTAAGACCGCTGCCTACGCGGAGGCCTACGCCGCCGACGAGGCCGCTGAGACCGCCTACGCTGCTTACGCGGACGCCGAGGTGGCCTACGAGGACGCTGAGACTGCCTACGCGGACGCCAAGGCAGCTTACGAGGCCGCCGTCGAGGCCCTGCGGTAGCAGATCACCATCACACAACACACACATCAGGAGAACGCTATGCACATCATCACTATAGAGCCGCGCGACGACGAGCAGTACGATCAAATCGAGGACGCACTGGGATACATCGGGAGTCTTCACTATACCCCAGAAGTCAACCACTTCACCATCGTGATCGGCAACGGCGTTGATTATGAGACAGTCGAGAAATTGCTGGCAGACATCGACGTGGAGCTGGTGATTTGGGAATGTGAGGGCGAGTACGCCATCGTCGCCAACGATACAGTCATGGGAACTGGCGCGACGCCTGAGGAGGCGCTGGAGGATTCTAAGCAGTGGGGAATTCGCGAGGACACGGAACTCGACGATTGCGTCCCGAACATCAACGGCAGCCAGTACCGCGTGACGAGCGACGACGTGGTGCTGACTGATGATCCCGCGATCATCTATGCCGCAACGGATGGTTACGTCAGTAATAACCAAAGGTATACGTTTCTTGACTGTCTGGGGAAGGCCAAAAGTTTATAGTAATCCCTATGGCAGATTGCCATCACACAACACACACATCAGGAGAGACAGAATGACTAAGAAACCACGCAAAGCAACATTGATGTTTCACGACTCCACGAACAGGCTACACCTTATCGAGACTCTCATTACTGTTGGAGTTGAGCATGGCCCTGAGCGCGACGAGTTCTACGTGTGGAACCATGTATTGGCCGAAGCCGAAGCCGAGATTCACCAGAAGCATTTTGCCGACGACCCGTACGACCCTCCAACTCTCGTTCACATCCTCGTAGCTGACAATGGTAGCGTCCATGTCGTCGCTCCCCGAGAACGGAGGGAGGGGTGACCGAACGCTACGAAGAATGCAGCGGCTGCGGCGGTGCCGGATGTCAGCTATGTAACACCAATGGCAGATTGCCATCACACAACACACCAGGAGAGACAGCATGAGAGATTTAGAACTTTTAGAACGTCTGAGACAGAGCGACGCTGCCTGTGTCGATCAGATCACACACTGCGAAGGGCAGGTCAATCCCACGCTGGAAATTCTTAACAGCTGGGGCCAGCCTGTTTGTCTGCCGGACGGCGTCCACATCAATCACGCTGTCCGCGTTTTGGAACGTTACGACCTGCTGATTGAAAAAGAGCTGACACCGAGGGCGAAGAGAAGCAGTGACGAAACGGTCAGAATGCTTGACAACCCCAATCTGCGAAATTTCGAGGTGAGCATTTTGCACGGGCAGCTTGCTGACGTTTCAAACGACTGCCTTAGGTGGAAAATATCAACGAATCGCCTTGGCAATCGAATCAAGATTGCCCGATATGAACGTTGGTTGAGAGGCGCTGCTCGGTAGCTTGCCGAAACGCCCCTCCGGGGCGTCGTCCGGGGATTGATTGTCCCGGGCCTGACGATGGCAGATCACCATCACACAACACACACTAGGAGAGAAAAATGAAAAAATTGACAAGCACCCATGCCGAGGTGGTCACCGATGCCTACGCCGCCGCAATGGTCGCCGCCGAGGCCGCTAAGACCGCCGCCGAGGCCTCCTTCGACAAAGCCCACGCTGAGGGCGTGCGTCATGTCGTCTCCCCTGCGGCCGTGGTCGCGCGCTCTTTTATGGCTATAGCATTCCAGCCGCTGAAAATAGTCCTCAACTGCAATACGGCTGATCGCGTGGAGAGATTGCTGGCCGCCGCCGATGCCTACGCCGCCAAAGCCAATGCCTACGCCGCCGCCGCCAAGATCGCCAAGATCGCCAAGGACGCCAAGGACACCGCCGAGATCGCCGCCGGGATCGCTGAAGCCTACGCGGACGTCAAGGCCGCCACCACCAGGGCCCACTGGGACGTAGTGAACATGACGCCCAACGATGGTTACCTGCGAGACATCGCTGAGTCACTCAATACCGAGTTCAGAAATTCTTTCGCGGACGCCTACACCGACGGTGCCGCCGCCAAGGCTTTCTACCGTGCCGATTCCGCCGCCTACACCGCCGAGGTCGCTTGCGCGAACGCCAAGGCTGACTACGTGGACGCCGTCGAGGCCCTGCGGTAGCAGATCACCACCACATCACACAACACACACTAGGGAGATACACAGATGTCAATGAGCAAAAAACAGGCAACGGATTTAATCAACGAGGGCTGGAACAGGTTGCACCCATTAGCCGTTATGGACTGGAGAGACTACAGGCAGATAATGCTGGACTCTGAAATCAAGGATGAACGGCAGCACAGGAAATCCTGCCCCTTTGATCTCTCCCCAAAATTCAGCGCGGCAATGGTAGCTAAGTGGTTTGTGTTGAAAGCCATCTGGGGAGCTAAAGGGTCAAGGGGTGCGCGTTTCACTGCCAGCGATATCCTACATTGTAAAAAGAGCTACCTCGTGGCCCATGCCGTCAATGATGATGATCGCTTTGATCTTGACGAAATGTTCGCCGGGTATGACTGGGACAGATTCCTGTCAATTGACTATTCGCAGGCAGATTTGGTGACAGGCTAGGGATCAGATAGAAGTAGCAGATCACACAACACACACTAGGAGAAAAAAAATGGCTTTCAATATAGCAACGGTCACGCTGCTCGAAGCGGCAACAATCACTGAACGACTGATTGGGGTGGCCAACAAGCCCATATTCTTATGGGGGGCCCCCGGGATTGGCAAGTCTGCCATTGTTCGGAAAATAGTTGAGAGGCTCGCAGAGGCAACGGGTCACAGGTGGGGGCTAATCGATGCACGGGCCTCACAACTTGCGGCAGTTGACACAAGGGGCGTTCCAACGGTAACCAAGCGAGGCGAAACCTCATTTGCTGTCCCGTCGTGGCTACCCCGTGTCGAGCGTGATGGTGAATTCGGTATCCTGCTGTTAGACGAGTTCATGCTCGCGACTCCGTCAGTCCAAGCCGCGTTTTATCAGTTGTTGCATGAGCGCCAGCTGGGTGATTACGAGCTACCTGCTGGATGGGTTGTGATTGCGGCAAGCAACCGCCCTGAAGACGGCGCTGGTGTGCATGGGCGCATTGATACCGCAGTGACTGGGCGCTTTGCGACCCATCTCAACATCACACCTGATGTCGATGAGGTTCTGGAATATGCCAACGCAAATGATTGGGATGAGCGACTGTATGCCTTTCTCGATTATCGTGGAAGACCAACTCTGCGCGGAGATGGCGAGATTGAAACCGCTGGGTTGATCCACCAATATCCAGATGGCGGCGCTCCCAAAGGGCACATTGCCATCGCAACGCCCAGAACGTGGGAAGCTGCGAATGATATTCTGCGAGCAGAATTGCCTGATGACCTGCAGCATGCTGCACTTCAAGGCGTTGTAGGCATTGGGGCAGCTGCTGAGTTCAGTGGATTCCTCGCCGTGTTTGACGGGATCAGTGACGTCAGCGTGATCCTACACGATCCTGATCGGGCCACAGTGCCGTTTGAATTGTCAGCCCAGTATGCTACTACGGTGATACTGGCGAAGCGGTGCACCGAAGAGAACATCGGCAACGCAGTGAGCTTCATCAAGCGCATGGATGATGAGCTTCTGTCGATTTTCTTCAAGGTGTTGACCATGCGTGATGAGGCGTTCTTCAACACAGCCGAGTACACCCAGTTCAAGATTGACAACAACATCTAACCACCAGGGTAGTGACCATTTGAGACTGAATGGTTACTGCCGTGCAACGCACGATTTAAACACACTAGGAGCACCAAAATGACTACGAACATTAACGGTATCACTACCTCTGTGCTGATCGTCAGGACGACGCTTGGAAAGTGGAACAACACCGTACAGGACAAGCGCCTGAAAACCAAAATAGCTGAAGTGGTAGGCGCTGATGCTAATCACCTGAGTGCTGGCAAGAAATTGCTACTCTCTCCGGCGATTAGAGAATTGAGCCGCCTCCACGGACAGTTCACCAATCAGATAATCAGGAAAAAGACACTCCCGTTCAAGCCCGGAGAACACCTCATACGCAACGTGATCGTTGACGAATTTGAGGCGGCATGGGACGCCAAAAAGGATGTCTGGAATGAAAAGCTTCCTGAACTCCGTCGCGAGTATAACTACTACATTGATCAGGATCGGGCGCTGCTGGGTGACAGCTTTGACATCAACGACTATCCCCCCGTCGATGAGGTGATCGAGTGCTATAAGGCCGAATACGAGTACGATTTTCTGCCCATAGCGAATAAGAATCTAGCAGCGATGCTCGATTTACCAAAGGCCAAGATTGCTAGGATCGAGGCAGCCGTGGAAAAGCGGGTTACTGGCAAGATCGACAACGCCATGAAGGTCGTGCATGACAGAGTGCTTGTTGCGCTGGGTGATTTGATTTCTGGGCTGGAGCGTCATGGTCTCAAGGCCGATGGCGCCCAGAGGGCCAGCAAGTTCTCCTCAAACAATATAGATAAGGTAAGGGAAATCACCGAGATTCTTCCCGCGTTGAATCTCACCGGAGACCCCGCGCTGACCCAGGCTGCTAATGATTTAGCGGAAAAGCTGGGTGACATTGGCAGCGCAGAGGAACTTCGCAAGGACGACGGCAAGCGGATGGCAACGGCTGAGAAAGCCAAGAGCATCGTAAGTAAGCTGGCTGGATTTTACGATTAACGCTGACAAGGGCAATAGTCATTTGAGACTGAATGGTTACTGCCGTGCAACGCACGATTTAAACACACTAGGAGTAACAAAATGGACGCAGAAAAAATTATACAGACGGCGAGAAAACGGCTGATCAGAGGTCACCCATTCCATGCATGCATGTCGTTTCAGTTGAAATTTACAGCAACCGATTCTGTCCCTGCAATCGCAACGGATGGCAAACACATCTACTACAACCGTGGGTGGGTTGAGCAACAAAATATCCCACAAACGGAGGGTGTCATTGCCCACGAGATTATGCATGTTACGGGATTTCACCATCTCCGCCGGGGGGCGCGTGATCATGCGCTTTGGAACATCGCTTGTGACTATGCCATCAATGGCACACTCATCAAGTTGGGCTTCACGCTGCCCGATGGTGGACTGCACGATGCTAAATACACGGGACGGGCGGCAGAGAAAATTTACGCTGTCCTCCTGAAAGAACAGCAAGAGGCTGCTGACAAGGCCGATGATAAGGCCGATGATGCTGACGGCTCAGGCGACTCAAGCGGATCAGGCAGTTCTGATGATTCAGATCAATCAGAGGCTGACAACGGTGCTGCTGGTGAGTCTGCTGATTCTGAAGATGGCACTGGCCCCAGCACCGGCCCTGCTGCTGGTGATGATGCTGGTGATGATGCTGGTGATGATGCTGGTGATGATGCTGGCGATGATTCTGAAGATGGCACTGGCCCCAGCACCGGCCCTGCTGGCGATGATGCTGGCGATGATGCTGGTGACGCATCCACCCTGGGCGATGGTCAATGCATTTGGGGTGAGGTGCTTGATGGCGTGAGTGACGACGGTGACATTCTCAGCAAGGCAGAGATTGCTGCCGAGGAGAGAAAGATTGCCAGTCAAATTCATCAGGCTGTTCAAGTCGAAAGGCAAGCCAACAAGGGTCAAGGTCACGGCGGCGGTGATGGTTACCTGCGAGACATCACTGAGTCACTCAATGGTGACGCCCAGCCGTGGCATCAAATTCTCAGGGAAGCAATGAATGATACCGTTGTTGTTGATCAGAGCTACACCAATCCTGATCGCCGATTCGTCTATCAAGGGGTATACCTCGCCGATGATGAGACAATCCCCAATGGGTCACTTGCCTTTGTCATCGACACATCGTGCTCATTGAGTCGCGCTGATTTGGGCGTGGTTGCCAAGCATGCTCAAGACATCATTGATGATGTTGACCCTCTTCAGGTCTATGTCATCTATGTCGATTTCACTCTCCAACATATCGACTTGTTTGATCGTGGCGACGATGTTGTTTTCAATATGCACGGCGGCGGCGGTACATCCTTTAACCCAGCGTTTAACTGGCTGGCGAGAGAGGGGGCTGTCTTTAAGAACAGGTCTGACGGGACTGAAGTTGAATCCCCCGGAGCTGATGCCATCGATGGGCTGATCTACTTCACCGATGGTGATGCAAGTGTCGGCCCTGGCTCACATCATGGTCAGGACTTTGAGGTTCCAAACTACCCCGTGTTCTGGGCAACAACCGACGAAGACCCGCAGTTCTATGGCTGCAAGGAATTCGGCGAAATCATCTACGTCGATTAACCCACCACAAGGGGGGGGCGAAAGCCCCCCTTGATACCAGTTACCAAGGAGTTGATATGAAATTAGTTATCCAAACGCAGCACAAAGAGAACTACGCTGCCCACGACGAGGACTATGTCCACGGTGTTTCAGAGCCGTACTGGAAGTTTAAAGGTGGCTCCACGTACGTCGTTCCTTCTTATGAGTTTGGCTCAGTTGAGGCTACTCAGAACGATGTTGATAACCTAGAAGCAGAGATCTGTTTCTCCAACGAATGTGCCGAAGAGTATGTTTTGGGTTGGTCTATCAGAGAAGACAATTCGAGGGTTTGCAAAGATTGGGAAACCCCAACTATTATGGTTGACCGGAAAAAAAGACTGGCAACCGGATACAAAACCATAAGGACAAAAATGAAAACCGTACTCGCAAAAGCAATCGTAGCAATATCGGTGATAGTTTTATTTCTAACGGTCAGCGCGATGGATTATCGTGATAAGGTAGCCGAAGAAAAACACTACGCGCACATGGTCTGCAACGGGCATTGGCCTGACTATGCCAACATCGAGCCAGATTGCAAAACGCTTTAACACGCCGTCCACCTAGTGCGGCAAGCGGTGGTGTCGGAGGAATTCAAACAGGACGGCGAGATCTCACGTTTGAATTCCATCCACCGCACCCATCTGGACACAGTGGAGGTGGTTTATTTGCGCTCTTGCGCTAATTTATAGCTATTTACAAAACTCTCTATGGAAAAGTTCTATAGGAAAGTTTCTAAAATAGGGTGTTTTTAGCGCAACCGCGCAGAATGAACTCCATCCTTAAGGCCAATACCCAGCCACCTGCGTTTGTCTGACGTTACCTTGAAACCCCGCCCAGTTAAATAGGATTGATAGCAGTTCTCTTGCATCCCCCTCCAAAATATCACATAATGAAATCGAGCGACCCTTCGCTCCTGCATCAGGAAAAGAAAGAAAAAGACAGGAATTATTCGCCTGCCTTGACACCGGCCAGCCCGATTGTCCTTTTGATGAGATGCGGAACCCTGTTTTGGAGAACCAACTAAACCTCCAGAGCAGGGTTTTTTATTTGTGCTTCAATAGTTAAGATCCCCGACTTATCAACCTTCCCACCCTCTTTTTACTCAGATCTACAGGCGGACTCAAGACGTACCCTCCGCCCCGAATCCCTCTCCCCTGACCAAAAAGGCAGCTTAAACCCCCTATTCATGCCCCCTCGTTTACACCCCCCACCCGCCGAATCCGCCGAATCCGCCGAATCCGCCGAAGTACGATTAAACCGCCGAAGTACGATTAAACCGCCGAAGTACGATTAAACCGCCGAAGTACGATCTGGAACGATGAGAGCCAGTATTTAAGAGAACAGTTAATCTGAGGTCTAGCGTGTCCATCCCCTCTGACCATCCGTAGAACTCTTGAACGGCATCGCCTGATAGTTTCGGTGCGTGCCGGTAAACTTAATTTCGATGCCGTGCTTAATACAAGCGCGGCGCACTCGATTATAAAAAACTTTGTTTTCTGCTATGCTCATTACGCTGCCTCCTTTTTAAAATAGCTCTTGCTGTAAATCTTTTGGCATGATGTTTTTTATACCTAACCTATTATTTTTAGAAAAAATAATAATTGGCTCAGCGTTAACACCGCCATTTTTTCTTGATGTAATTTGATAACCAATAACCCCTACCAGATTACATTTTGGTAATTCTTTTAAACAATATTCAATCATTGGCATACATATTCTGTTATAGGTATGATTTGCATAGCAGTCAGATATGTTAATTGCCATGATTCCGTCATCTTTTAATGAAATCCACGAGTAATGCAGCATTGGGAATAAAAAACCACTCAACCAATCATCAAATTTTTTAAATTGCTTATATGATTGAAGATCTCCTTGGTATTTTTCAACTTTAAAATAGGGCGGTGATGTAAAAACTAAATCAAAGTAATTTTCTTTTGGGCAATCAATTTCACTCCCTTTGTACTCAAAAAAACACTTAGTATCGCTATTATATGTTTGTTGTTGTAAGGCATAACCACTAAAAACCATTGGGTTTACGTCTCTGCAATAATATATATCACAATGATTTGCCATAGCCCCAGAGAGCCTATCGCCCCAACCTCCACATGGGTCATAAATTTTTTTAGAATTGAATAATTCATATATTGCTTTTGCAGAAGATGGCCTAAATTGACTTGGAATATAGCCGCGCATTGATAATGCTGATTTGTGGCTGTCTTTGTAATAAATTGAATTTTCAATATTTTTTCTTAACTTGGCATCATACCAAGCCCTTATGGGGCTGGGCGCCGCCAAACTATCGCAAGAATGTCTTGCTTGCCAATGAAAACAATTAGAGCTTTTATTTCCTATGTTTGATTTGTCAACAATATAATCAAAACAATATTGTTCATCAATGACACTTCTGCTTTTCCATTTATTGTTCTGAAACAAATCTATAAATGAGCTTTCTTTTAATTTAATAAAATCAACCATAGCCTCTGTTTCGCTTGGCTTGGTTATTGGAAAATTTGGTATATCAACGGCCATATTTAAGAAAACAATATTGAGGGGTCTTGAACTCATTATTAAAAAGACCGACCTCATCTCCATGCTCAGAAAAGGGCTATCCCGAAGTATTTTTTCCTATCCCGACTAATCTGTGTGCTATTTGGCGCAAGCAGCTAACCTATAACATGGTGCCTTAACTATTGGAGGGTAAATGCAAAGTTAATTTTATGGGACTTTACCAGTTGCCGACCAGCAAATTGAACAAGATCCAGCATAGCACCATGCACAAGATCGAGATGCCTCCGAGGATCTGGGGCAGATACGGAAGTCTGGCGCGTCGATACCGTCTCTCGTCCATCATTCGTCCTCCACATCGTCTTCAAGCGCGTCAAGCTCGGCCTCATGGTCTCGCTCCGCTTCCAATGCCTGTAGCTCCGCTTCCAATGCCTGCACCAGTGCTGCACTAGTCACAAATTGCCTGCCCCGAGTCACGAACATTTTGGTTCCCCTTTAGCGCGGTTGCTTTGGTGCGCCTCAACGAGCATTTTCTGCATAGCATCGAGCTTTGGTGAGTTCTTGATGAACTCAGCGAAAGCAGCACTCATCGCCGAAAGCTTTTTAGTGCGTTCATTGCCAAGGTGGTCGGTGTATTTTAGGATGAGCTGGTACATCTGGCGTGGCGGAACGCCTTTCGGATGCATAAAGAATTGACGCACTGTGATGTCGCCGGGGCGCTGTTCGGCCTCTTTTAAAGCCTCTGGATACGTTGGTATGCTGTAGCTTTTGCCCATGTTTGTCTCCTTTACCCTGGTTGATTAAACAATTTTTTCAGCCTGCTTGTGCGCCTTGGCCATCATGTCCACCACGCATCAATTTTTTCCCCAACAATGTTGATGGTTTCTGGCATATGAATATCATATGCCGTGTCCGAATATCTACCCGTTGCCACATCATATTGCACTGTTGTTTTGCCGACAGATCCCAGCCATTTGAACCTGATTTTCCAGCAATGCACCTCGACCTCCCTGCGCTTGTTGATATGCACGGTCACCCCTATGTCTGCTTTGGCAAAAAAGCTCGCGGAGCCAGAGATGTTCATACCCTTTGGCACTGCTGTTTGGCCCTGTGCGTCTGTTGGCATCTTTGCAGGGTGAGCAATGAACCATATGTGAACCTGATTGGCTCTCGCAAAGCTCACTAGCCGCGTCAACAGATCGTTGATTCCTTGGTGTTCATTGTCTACCTTCTGGCTTTGGGCAATGTAGTTGTAAGGATCAATCACTAATCCCCGCACCCCCATCCGCATAATCGCTTGTTGCGCCCTATCCAATATGCTGTCAATAGTTGACGCCTCTCCGCTCTTCTGCTCCAAGAACATCCAATGCTTGTTTATGTATGATAGTGCCTCATCATATTCCTCTTTGGACATTTTTTGACTGGGGCCATCAAAAAATGGTCGGCCCACCAGCTTTTCAGCGAGCTTGGCGATATGCAGGGCCACGGGATTTTCAAAACTCGCTACCGCAAACTTCCACTGATACTTTTCCGCGAGGTTGACCATTAACTGATCGACGAATTCCGATTTACCCGCGCCGGGGATACCCGTCACCACACTCAACTGGCCGGGGACAATCGTGAATAATTCGTCTACATTTTTTAGCCCAGTGGAAAGCCCTCCGATCATGCCGTTTTTGTACAAAACAGCGACATCATCGGCGTAATCATCAACCGTGTAGACCCCTTCAAGCGGCATCGGGTCTGCCCCGTCGAGGGCCGTTTCAACAGCCTCTGGGCCATGTTTTTGCAGGACATCGTTGAAGTCCTTGCAGCCGTCAGGATAACTCACAGAGTAGCATTTGGCGCGACCAATCCGCCTAGCGAGTTCTTGAGCTAAAGCCTCTCCGGGGTCATCAGAGTCAGTCGCAAGAATGATTTTATCGCACCGTTTGAGAACGTCTTTGCCTTCCCAGATATAGCTAAACTTGGTGTCGTCTTCTGGATCTACCCTCCGGTTGCTTACCCTTGCCGGTGCTCCATTCGGGGCCGACAAAACAACAATAGCCTTGTCTTTTATTACCGCACCAATAGTTAATGCATCAATCTCCCCTTCAGTTATAACAATCCGCTCAATAGTTTCTACCTTCCGTGCCTGATCAATCCCCCAGAATATTCTTGCAGCACCGTCTTGGGTAAAACGCTTATCATTCAACGCCCTCCACTTAACTGCCTCACTGTTACCGTAAACAAAACCAATCGCTGGAAATTCCCCCTCCTTCAAACTTCCATGCGCTCTAAAATATCTTGCCCCACTAACCACATTAAATTTATCTTTTACTAGCGAAAAATTTATCGAGCGTCCCGCCAAGTAGGCGCTGATCAGCTCATCGTCTGAAATTTTTGGTACGCTGATGGCTCTCACCGGAGGCGGCGAATAATCCCTGTCTTTTTCTTTCTTTTCCTTCCGCTTGCCCTCAATCAAGCAGTGATGGCAGTGGAAGACAACGCCGTCCGCTTTGAAGGTGACCTGCAGGGTTCGCTCGTTTTGTTTCTTCCTTGTTTTGGAACAAACTGGGCAGATGTATCTGCCGGTTTCTGTGATAGTCGATAAAAAATTGTCAAGCAAGTCTTGCATATCCGTCCTACCTTCTATAATGTTGTGGTTATACTCCTACGTTAGTAGTACTACTAGAACTAGTAGTATTACTATTATCTATTAAATTAGTAGTACTACTAGCTAGTAGCACTACTAGCTAGTAGCTTCTTCCCCCTTTATTTTTTCAAAATCATCCGTACTAAAAACCCAGCTAATTTTTGCGTTACCAGCCCTGTCATCCTTTCTGTTGATATATTCATGCCGTTTTGCTTTTTTTGCTTTAATTAAATCGAGCGCCCTCTTCACTGGAAGCAAATAAACGTCACTCCATGCAACGTCGATGATCATCACCAAATTTGGGTAGATGTCGCGATACCTTCGCAAATCCTTCTCGTTGATACTCACCGCTTTATCAGAAGAGATCCCAAACATCTCCTTTGAAAATTTCCATTGCGTTCTGATCGATTTTAAATCGCAGGGGAGGTGAATAAAAAAATCATGGGCATAGGGGTCGCCAAGCTTGTCGGGGTTCAAAGTCACGGGATAATTCCCGTTCAAAAAATCCTGCTCCAAGTCTTCCCCATAGTCGCACCAAAAATCCTTATCCTCATTTTTCATAACTTTTATTTGTCCAGTTCTTTTAAAATATCCCCAACGAGCTTCATTCTTCTTACGCCCGTCTGTTCAACAGCTGTCAGGACACTTGCATGAATCTCTTCCGCTCTCCAGCATGGTGCTAACTTCTATGTCGCTGTGCGGATTTGCTCTATCCAACGCCCAATAGATGTGCTTTTCTTTCACCTGCCGGTCGTTCTTGTAGATGAATCCCTGCATGCAATCCAGTATCACCGACTCATCAAGGTCGGGGCGTCTTGATTTATAATGTATTGTGATAGTCACAGAAAGATCACCCTCTAACAGCTCATCAAGTTGTTTGCACTGCGCTTGAAAGGCTTCAACGTAATCTCGTGCCTTTCGCGATTTTATGATCGCTGGGCGCTTCCCAAATAAAACAATTTTCCGTGAGTTAGCTTTACTAGCTGGTTCCCCCAATATAGTAAACGTAATACTTGTCATATGTCTACCTATTTGCTATATTTGTTTTTGGTTGGAGCAATAGTGAGTAAATAATGAGCAAGATGGGGCAAATGGTAGTTGACAAGGAACAACAAGGAGCATTGAGATATGACGACGAAAAAAGAAAATATGTTGGAACTGGAGAGCGTCCCGTTGCCAAAAGACTTTCGCACGAAAAGAGAAAGCCTACCCGAAAACATCGGCGAGACACTTGAGAAAATGGAAGAAGGTAAAAGCTTTTTTATCTTCACGCATGGTAAAGATCATACCGAAAGAAAGGCCGCCGCGCTACGAGCATGTATCACAAGGCATCAGCAAAATTTCCCAGAGCATCAATTCTCTGTTCGCAAAGAGAGGAAGGAGTGCAAGCGCGGCGTTCGCGTTTACAAAATGGAAGACGACTACGGAAACTAGCCATGGAAATCACTAATCGGTTTGATCTGCCTGATGTTGTCGTTGCAGCCCTCACTAGCGACACATACACGAAGGGAGACAGCGTCAGATCTATCACGACCTTAATCGACAGCCCTCAAATCAGGCTTCTGCAAGAAAAGTATGACGGTCAAATCACCCAAGATGTGACCGATTTCCTCTGGTCACGGCTCGGTACGGCGGCACATGACATGTTCGAGCAGGCTGCAACTCAGTTCGCGAGCGAAGAGGTTATCTCCGAAGAGCGGCTTTTTGTGGATCGAGATGACTGGAAGATTAGTGGTGCCATTGACCTCCAACAAATATCTACTCAGGGCGTCATTGTAAGCGACTATAAGGTCACCAGCGTCTGGTCGGTAGTGTTCGACAAAAGCGAATGGCACTCCCAGCTCAACGCTTACGCTTGGCTGGTGCGTCACGCCAAACAACTGCCTGTAGAACGATTGAGAATTATTGCGGTTTTGAGAGATTGGGTACGCAGGAAGGCAGAGGAAGGCGGCAACTATCCGGTCTCACCCATCACAATCATTGACATCCCGCTGTGGTCGGATCAGGAGCAAGACCACTACATGCGTGATCGCATTGACCTGCACCAAACAGCCGAGTTCGACTACCTCACCAGCAACAAGCCTCTGCCTGAATGCTCGGCACAGGAGCGATGGCAAAAGGAAACAAAGTTTGCGGCTATGAAAAAAGGCAGAGTGAGAGCCATTAAGCTGCACGGCTCATTGACCGATGCCACGGCTCATGTGGAAAAACTCGGTAAGGGTCACTATGTAGAAACCAGAAAAGGAGAAAACACCCGCTGTGAGCAAAACTGGTGCAGGGTCAGCGAGTGGTGCGAGCAATTTAACAATCCGCCCCTCTCGCCCGAATAAGGGTTGTTGGGCAGTCAACGTACTGGAGAACCAAATAATGGCTACGTTTGCAGGAACACTAGTTTTTGATAGTAACCCAAAATCAGATAAATCAGCCAAAAGTCTGGTGATGAACGAAGAGTTCTTTCAGCATGAATGGAAAGATGGGGACTTACTAAAAGTACAAGTGAACGACAATGGCACGGTGGTTTTTTCTCATGTCACCGCCGTCGTTCGGCATGTAATGGTATTGGATTCAGCATCTAGGGCATTTCCCCATTGAGACATAAATATGTACGCCAACGATAAAGATTTCTATCTACGAATGGTGGCCCTGTGGCAGCTAACAGAGCTGCCGGGGCTGAAGGCAACCATCGTCAACGAGAGAGTCCGATTCACGTTTTTCAGCCGTGACCGATTGAAATTCTCACGGATTGGCGCACCAAAACCCCGGTTCATTACAGAATTGCCAGTGGCTATGTTTTATCAGTTGGAGCCGATTGAAATTCTTTCGGTACTGGAACGCGCAATAGAAAAAAAATACGCAATCGATGCAAGGTCTTTCAGATCCCCACTGGATGGGTTTAAAAAAAACCCCTTCAGCTCCCAAAACTAAAAAAGGACGCACTATGGATGATCCAAAACTAACCGCTAAATTGAAACATCCCGGGTTCAAAGAAATCTGGGGTGTGCTATCGCAGGTTGACTGCACGGAACACGTTCAAACAATCAAAAATCACGGGATAGAATTGAAATATCTCAGCTGGGCTTGGGCTTGGGGAATTTTGATGGAATATTTCCCCAGCGCCGAATTTAGCTTTAAGAAAGATCAGAACACGCCTGATGGCGCAGGCAGCTGGACGGTGTCAGTTACCTGCGAGGTAACGATTGGAGAGTGCAGGCGTGAGATGTGGTTACCTGTCATGGATAACAGAAACAACGCAATTACCTGCCCAGATGCCCGTCAGATAAGCGATGCAAAAATGCGCTGCTTGGTCAAGGTGCTGGCGATATTTGGCCTCGGACACTACATATACGCTGGTGAAGACCTCCCTCTTTCTTTCGAGGACGAAGAAACTTTGCCCGAAGCCGAAGCCGAAGCCGAAGCCGAAGCCGATGAATCTTTAAGGGCTGTGGACGAACCGACTCCCAACGATGTTGCAAACTGGTCGGCAGATGCGGCGGGTGATTTTATCAATAAAATGATCAATCTGGTCAGATCAACAGCAACCGATCTGGATGGGATGAGGTCGTTCATCACCAACAATACCGCCGTCCTAGACGACATCAAGAAATATCATGCAGATGAGGCAGATAGATTTCGCGGTGCGTTAAGAGAAATAAAGGACACCTTTCCAACCCCAACCATCTCCCAAGGAGGAGAGTCGCCATGAATGATCAAAAAAATGTTAAAGGCAATCCGTCATATCTTAATACAAACAAGGAAAAAACAGAGGAAAACCATCCCGACTTTCGCGGCAGTTTAACCTTGACTGACCAGCAGTTGGCTGCCCTTGTCGCAATCTATGAGCAGGCTTCAAAAAACAACACAGAATCCATCTTGCAGATTGATATAGCTGGATGGAAAAGAATATCCAGAAATGATGGGCAGCCGTATTTGTATA
>Ga0209756_1002148_pt1 | contig 17348 bp, 35 predicted proteins | sample ETNvirenome_6_85_FD_184071 | JGI IMG/M metagenome (GOLD analysis project Ga0209756, IMG submission 184071) | Marine viral communities from the Pacific Ocean - ETNP_6_85 (SPAdes) (version 3) | ecosystem: Environmental > Aquatic > Marine > Oceanic | place: Pacific Ocean | collected 2013-06-19
CCATATATCAACATCGAGTTTAACTTCTAAGTTTGTAGCTACATGGTAAGAAAAATATTCTATTAGTCTTGATACAGTTTCTTCCCATGTCTCTCTTCTATTTTCTTCTTCAAGCCAACGTGCATATCTTGAAAGAGCAATAAACCTTTGATAATCATTCATGTGTTTCATATTTTGGTACTCCAGTGCACTTAACTTTTAGGTTTAAAATACTAGTTCCATCTAGATTTTCTAATAGTTCATATAGCATGTCAGTAAGTTCATCTGTAGGATTACCATCAACGGGCATGAAAAATTCTTCAGGGTCAATTTCTAAAAATATATTAGCTCTAGCTTTCATGGATCGCTACCTAATTCACTTAATAGTCTGTTTAAATACCATCGTGCTTTTTGTAAATCCTCATCTTTGTTTTTATAGGCTTCTCTCCAAGTATACTTTAACACATTTCCCTTACAATAGCCACGAAATTCTTCATCTGTTAATGTAGCTCGAATAGCTTGTATACATTCTATCCCGTGCTTATTGTAATGTGAAGGGCTATTCACCATATCTTTTTTACCAGTGGGTAAATTGATAGCAGTAGATTTTAATTCTTTTTCCATATTTTTAATAAAGGCATCATTTGGCATTATGCATTTCCTTCTGTTTCACTGTTAAAGGTTAGCTTTATAATGTTATTATCGGTTACTTCTTCTTCTACTTCTTCTATATCAATATGATCTAATTCAAGAGAGTTATTAGCCAAATAATAATCTATAATATGTCGTACAATGTTATTTTCGTGCATTGCCGGTATAGATGCAGCCATTAAATTTGATATCCTAGACATGTTTTCAAACTCATAATCATTAAGGGTATGTTTTGCTAAGTCGGTAAGTAGCTTCACCGCTACCTCTCCCGTCCACATAGTCTCTTTACCTGTGTCTAACTTTCTCATAACAGGCTTTAACACAATTACAAAATCGTTTACTTTTATTTGGTTAAATGTTATGCCCATATGGTACTCCTTGTAACTTACTCTCGTTAATAACTACAACCGCTGGTGGCATAAAAAGTAATTCTTCTTGCATCCAAGAAAGGGGTATTATTCTATCATAATACAGTATACCATTTTTATCACACCACATACCATAAGAAGTTTTAGAACCCTTTCTTATTTTACGCTTGCTATTTTCAAACACCATTCTGATGTCTAAGTCTGTATGTTGTTGTTTAACTTTTGCATGTTTCTTTCTGTCCTCTACAGACCAAAAGCCTTTTACTTCTATTATAATACCATTATCAAGAACAAAGTCCGGTGTATAAGAACGAATAGCAAAGTCAATCCACTTAATCTTTACTACCTCATAGCGCAGTTTATGATTGGCTTTTTGTATTTGCTTTGCTACTTTTTCTTCTAAACCAGAACGAAACCCATTCTTCCTAGCTTTTACAAATCCCTTTTTATTATACTTTGATCTCTGAACCATGCAAGGTGCCTTACGCCACCCATACTAATTTACTATCGTCCGTAATCCCATCTACAGTTTGGTCAAGAGATGAAATTGGAAGATTGTAGCAATTTGCTTTCACAAAGTAATTGTTGCTTGGATCGTGTTCCCCCTTTGTAAGGTAGACAGCTTCATTATAATATTCATCTCGTTCTTTTAAACCAAGAAACCATCCAACAGATTGATCATTCAACACACGTACAAATGCAAAGTAATCACAATCTTGTTTTCTTGTTACATCTGCTACACTACATTCATAGTTTGATTTTGGTGTTACAGAAGTTTTCTTTGTCTTAACATCAATCTTTTTATCATTTACTAATAGATCATAATCCCGTGTGTTATGGTCCTCTCCTCCTAACACCTTCCTAACAATCTCTTCGCCTAAAAAGCCAAAGACATTTCCCTTTCCATGAGTAATGCTCTTATATAATACCCCCATCTCTTTTGCTTTTTTATGGGATGCCTTTCTCATTGAATCTGTAATATCTATTTTTATCATTTTACATGTATCCTTGTATAGTTAAGAGAAAAAGTTTTGTTGACTAGTACCACTTAAAGTAAGGCGTTCTAAAAGGACCAGAAGGTAGTACATTACTAATACCCAATTTTTTAAGTTCATCAGCTAGATCAACATCCGCTAGTTTTCGTGCTTCTATAGCTGATCGAACTCCAGACAATCTCATATTTCGCAAGGCAGCCTTTGCTTCCATTAATTGTTTAGACATTTCATCTACAGTTTCTGTCAACTCTTTAATTGACATTTCGCTAAATAGCAAATTACTTTCTTCATCACTCATAATACTACTCCTCTATCTATGTATTGCACAATAGGCTTTTCTTTTGCTTTACTTACCTTAGACTCTTGTTCTGATAGTGCATCTCCCCAACAAGCAAATCTAAAATCACAAAACTTACATTCAGTACCTAACGTATATCTCCCACTAGGAACTTTTCTATAAGTTTCTTTCACTGGCACATAACAACGAGAAAACTTATTTTCCTTTAGGGTGTTTACAGTTTTTTCTAAGGATTTAAGCACCGTATCTACATTGTTGGCGTATTTTACATACTTAAATTCACCTGATGCGTGGTTGATAACCCACCACCCACCTGCTTCTACTTCCTTACCTTTAGCATAGATAGCAAGTTGTCCTATGTAACCAAAGCTATCATACTTTGCTATATTTTCTCCTCCTATCCATTTGTTTCTATAACTCCAAGGACTAGCAGATTTTATGTCATCAACCTTACCATCTACAATAAGATCGTACTCTCCACTAACCATCTCTCCTGCTACTTCTACTTGAACCTTTTCTGGTTCTCCGTAATTAACTCCTGCTTCCGTTAACACACCCTTGAACACAGCTTCAGTGATATCTCCTATCAACATTCTTAACAGAAAATTAGTACCGGGAGGCACTGCCTTCTCAGGTTTATTTTTCATAAACCAAAGTTGGCAAGTAGCCCTCCCGATATTGCTTGCTCGTAAACGAAACTTCCTGTTGTTTTTATCACCAAACTGTTTATCTAATGATTGCTCTACATGTTTCATTACTTTCTTTTTTGTATCTGCAGCCATACTTGCAGAACCATCAAGAACTTTTGTAAAGTAGTTATGGACGAGTAGTTCAACAGGATGTTCCATCTAAACGTCCTCTACTACAGTAACAAACTCCTCTATAAGGCTGCTGTCGTCTTGAGAAAAAGACCCTCCACTATTTTTTTCCTTGTACTTGTTTGTAACATAATTGTTTTGACCATCAACCCATGATACAAAATTACCAAATGTCTCTTGATCCGTTTCACTAATCTCAATCTTAGTTGATAAATCAACCACAGGAATAGGGCTATATAACATATTGCCGTTAGCCATAGGTGCTCCTTTTGTGGTGATAGTCATTACGTGATCAGGTAAAAGGCGCTTTGCTGAAAAGTACCTTCCAATAGCCTCTCCCATGACCTTAAAGGCATCCTTATTGCCTATCTCCCAAATGACAGGAGCTTCCATAGGAGTATTTAAAGTTTCTCCTTTTTCATTCATGGCTTCATCTGAAGATACGATACCAAACAAGGTGCGTACTCGTTTTACAGAAGATATTAAACGACGAGTAGCTTCAGGCAATGCTTTCCAATCCTTAATGTAACCTGAAGGACGACCACAATTGAAGCCACCATCATCATCCATATGATCAGAGTTATTAAAGTTATCTTGTGTTACAAGTACAGAGCGAATAAACTTACCCTTCTTTCCATATTGATCTGGTGTCGTATAAGGAACCCAACGTGTATAGCGAAACCTTTGAAGAAACGGCCTAAACTTAACACTCTCACAATAACTAACGTCACCATCATTGCCGGTTATGGCGAATGTGCCACCCGGAACTACCTCCATCTGCCTCTTCTTGCCCTTGGTTTCGACCATATCCATAATAGGCTGATGGCTAATCTTCATTCGAGGGATACTAAACGAACTCTCTGTCGCTGATGGTTTCCCCATTCCCATAACATTTGCCATAATATCATAGTTATCTGTACTAATTGTAGCTACTTGTGTTTCCATAATATGATCCTTTCTCTGTTAAATAAGTTCCCCATTATACACTAATATTTGTTTTTGTCAAGCAAGTTATGCAACTTCCATCCAATTATTTCCTATCTTGCAGTCCATAACCAACGGTATGTCAAAATTCATCTGAAACTTTACATTCAACATGTTTTGTAACTGATGTTCAACTTGTTTGATACATTGTTGTACATAAACTTCCTCATCTGGATGTGTGTCTATAACTACACTATCATGTACACTATTTACAATCATGCTTTTAAGAAGCTTCTTTTGTAATTGCTCTTCAACCAATAGTAATGTGAGTTGTACAATGTCTGTAGATACGGATTGGACAGGGTAATTCTTTACTGCCGTAAAGAAAGTGATACCACCATTGCTTCTACGTTTAGCATTAGGAAAAGCAAACTGCCTTCCTGTAGGTGTAGTAACCATACCCGTAGCCATTACCTCATTAGCCAAGCTCTTATGCCATACCCCTATCCCTTCATACTTCTGTACAAACTGCTTGTAGTATGCTTCCTCTGCTGTAGTTCTACCATAACCTGTCGCACCAAACAAAGGGGCAAAGGTGTGCTCTTTAGCTTCTTGTCTTGAAGTCTGTTGACCTGCATCGGATATAACCTTTGCAGTATAACTATGTACATCAAAACCAGTATTAATTTCTTCCTTAGCTAAATCATCTCCTCCTAGAAATGCTGCAGTCCTAAACTCAAGTTGAGCAAAGTCTGCCTCTATTATTTTACCTTCCTTCCAACGTGATTTAAACACTTTCTTTATAGGAAACGTAGTTCCTCTAGGCATGTTTTGTAAATTAGGTGAGTCTGAAGCTAATCTTCCCGTAGAAGTTCTGTGTTGTACTAACCGTACATGTAACTTACCGTCATTTTTCATATAGGTTTCTATGCCTTCAACAAAAGAAGATAGGTATGTATCTAATGCAGACAACCTCCTCACCTTATGTAAAAAGTCTTGTGCTTGTACCATATTCTTACGTTTAGATACCATTTCCAACATCTCAATACTTGTTTTACTCGTACTGAAGCCATGATTTGATACCCAACTGGCTGCAGGAGCGGAAAACTTTAAACCTGCAATACGTTGTTGTGGTAAGTAAAGAATGCCTTTAGCATTACATACCTTACACAGCCTCTTGGCTTTTCCTAACGTACCATCCTTTTTCCTTGCGGTGTTAAACCCCCTGCCAAAACAATCAGAACACTGTATTGCTTTTGTTTTATAAATAATAGCACTTTTATTTCTAACCTGTTCATCAAATTCTTTTTTGTTCATGTACTTTGGAAAGTTTGTTGACCAATCCTTTTTGTCTATAGGTTTTCTGCTATAGATAAGAGTGCTTAATTGTTCTGGTGAAGATAGATTTATAGGAGTATCCCCCATTAATGTGATTACTTGACTGTTTAAACTATGTAGTATCTCTGAATGTTCCTTTTTAAATTCCTGTTTCACATCTGCTAAGGCTTGTTTATCTATGGAAAAACCTCTTGAATATATCTTTGCGAGAAGCTTACACAGTTCATTAGTTAAGCTTACTATAGGATTAAGAGAAGTATACTCTGTTGTGTATAATTTCTTAACTAAGACCTGAGACAATTCCTGTGTAGCTTTGACATCAGCTAAACAGTACTCCTCTAAATCATCACCATCTATTTCGTCAACAGATACCCCTGCTTTAAGTTGCTCTTTCATCAAGTCCATCTTCTGATTATCAAGACAATACCTTTCTGCTATAGCCTGTAAGGACAGGGGTTGTTTCTGTGCACGTTGAAACAAATATTCCACAAGCATTGTATCAAACACAGCCCCATCATACTTAAAACCACAATCCCACAACCAAATGAGTTCATGTTGAGCATTATGACAAATAATTACAGTAGCTTTATCCAGTTGTGCTTGTAGTTTATCTTTAGCTCCTTCTGTTGTGTGCGTCTTGTGGTTAAACCAGAATGATGATTCCTCTCCTGAATCTGTTTTAGTACATACAAGAACTAATTTATTTTCAGGTGTAAACGGATCAAGCACAATTTTTCCTGAAGGTAAACGGGTTACTGTATTTTCTATGTCTAAGGTAAGTTTCATTTCACCCTCCTATGCATGATAGGTCGCTGTCTCTGGATCGAACATAGTTACTACCCTACCATGCTTACCAGTAAGCTTATTCTTTAGCACAAGCCAATGTCTCTCTGCGCTGTCTTCCTCCTGTTGTCCTTCAATCATAGGTGTTTTAGTAATACAAAACAGTACGTCTGCTTCAGAAGCCTTGCCTGTTCTGCTGCCCTCTAACATAGACATGTCTACAAACACCTTTCCTTCTGCTTCAGCCGATAACTGTGACATAGCAAATATCACACAATCATATTGTTTAGCAATTATTCTTAGCCTGACATAGGTAGCCTTCAGCTTCTCGTGATGTGCTGTATATGTACCTTCAGGCTGGAATTTATCTGCCATGTCAGCAATTAGTATGTCAGGCTTATACGCCTTAACAGCCCTTTCCATCCTGTCTAAGTCCCAACCAGTAGCATCAGCTACATTAAGTTTATCTTTTATAGGGTTGAAAAATTGTTCAGCTTTTGTTTTGTCCTTTTTGATAGTATCTATAGTCATATTACATGATGCAGTTAGGTATCTCGCAGACACACGATTGGTTGCCTCTTCATTTGCTAACACCATAACCTTTGCTCCTTGATGAAGAAAACCATTTGCTCCCGCACATAAAAAAGCATGGCTACTTGTCTTACCTGTATTTGGCCTTGCTGCACCTACAATCAATTGACCGCCATTAACGCCGGGAACTAATTGTGCTACAGTAGGTATGTTTATCTTCCATTTAAACTCTAAGTCATTCTTCTCCAATAGTGACGTTATATCCATACTTTCAAAATTAATCTTTAGCGCAGGTAGAAAGTCTTCTTCACGCCGATTAATAAATTCAACAACCTTGTGTAAAGAGGTCAACTCACCATTGGACATCTTGAAAGCCATGTCTACAAGTTCATTAGCTGCGTCCTCCCTGTTTAATTCTCTCAGCACATCCTGAGCTACATCATAATTTAAAGGATCACATGCAACTATCTTATTAAATAAGCTTGTATATATATCCTTTTGGGCGGTGGTCAATGCTTGATTAGAAGAAAAGAATAGTGCCTCTACATCACCCACACCTATTTCATCCTCATAATCAACCATAGCTAAATCAATAGTATTTTTAATAGCCCTTGTTTCCTTGCTTCTAAATATCCTTTCCTTTGCTATACTTTTATTACTCTCATAAAATTCACGAGATATTAACGTGCGTAGTAGTGCTAGTTCCATTATCTTCCCCTTCCATACCATTACGAATTTCCAAAAGTTTATTCTCTATCCCATTTATATCATGTTTCTTCTTATATTTCAAGTCATCTTCTAACTTAAATGTAAATATACCTGCAGCAGCAGGAATATGTGTACTTATTTCCCTCTTCATAGCTATGCTTTTGTTGCTTGCGTCAGGATCAAGAGCAATTATGATTGCATCAATGTCATGTAGCTGTTGGTAATAAGAGGTCATAAAATTTGTACCTAACAAAGCAAACCCTACACAATTATTAAATGTAGTAGACACTACAGCGGCAGATATACAATCCTCTACCACTACAGCTATGTTACCCTCTCCCATCTTACACCCATACCCACTGGAACCATAACGCTTCCATTTAGGCCGTACAATGGAGTTTACCGCCCGTCCAGCAGCATCTACGATATTATAGTTGTGTAGTATAGGAAAAACTATACGATGTTCTTTTATGTCATAGTATAAGTTAATTTCATTTAAGTTAAGCCCATACCGTGCTGAAAATTCACAAAATGTCGGACTGTTTTTATTACTGTCCACCACTGGTGTAACATAATCTGGCATAGTAAATATTTTATCACTTTCCTTATTTCTATTTTGTATATCTCTCAATGAAACTCTTTGCCCAGTCACTCCACCTAACTTACAATCAGCTTTATAGCAGTTATAAAGAAGTGTACCTACTTTCTTTGTTACAGTGAAGGTATTTCTACCATTACATCTAGGACAATTGCCCCTATGTCGTTCATCTAATTGTAAATCTAAACTATTTATATATCTGATTACGTCCATTCATCATCGTCCATTGAGAAGTTACGCTTATCGGCAGCGTTACGTGCTTGGTGTGTGCTTATACATACATATGGCATTAAACTCTCCCTGCTTTTGTGTCCACTATAAGCCATTATCTCAGTGTCCGTAGCCCCATGATTTGCTAAATCAGTAAGCACCGTTCTTCGTATGTCTCTTAGTTGTAGCTCTTTGGGTAGCCCTGCTGCGTCCATTATTTTTCTAAAAGTTCTAGATATATTTTGTTCACTGTATGGTTTAAGCCGGTAAGGATTAGGTACTACATAATTTTGAAAGCCGTAGTCCTCTTTTTGCTCTAACAACATCTGTACAAGACTATCTGACAAGGGTATTCCCGGTATCCTCTCCTTTGTTTTCTGTATCACCTCTCTCATATAAAGCTTTTCATCAAAGTTATAGTTAGGCCATTCAGATACTCTTATATCTTCAATACGCTGACCCAACTCAACATTAATACGTACTAAAAGTCCAATGTTTCTCCATTTAGCTACGCTAAATGCAGTATTTAAAAACTGCTTGAAGTGCTCTGGCATCCATACCATATTTCGAGGCGCAACTTTAGCCCTTTCCACAAATCCCCAAGGGTTTTTTTCTAGTTTGTCGTACCTAATCAATACATTCCACGCCCGTGTAGCTATTGCAATTGTATAATTAGCAAACTGTACTCCATCTGAATTTGGATTTACACCTTCAACTAAAGCCCAGTATACTCGCTGGCATTTAGCTACATTTAATTTGCTTATGGGTATAGTACCTACTACCTGCCCACTATCCAGCACGGTAGACATTAGCCTACGCAATTGATAGTCATATTGTATCTTTGTTTTTTCATTAGAAATCTTTTTCCTGTACTCCTGTGTATTTAAATACTTTTCTATTGTGTCAGACACTGTACCCTTCTTAATCAAATTCATTTTGCATACTCACATATTTAATCTTATATTCTTGTTTCGATCCATAGAATAGGTCAAGCCATACACCATTTTTAAGGTATGCTTCCATGTTTCTTACATAGACATCTAAAATGTTGAACCTGTTGTTCATATTTTTGTTGTACTTTTTTCTTAGTTGTGCGCCTAAGCTACTCCGCTCTTCTTTAGCTAATTTTATCCATTCCCTAACTTTTTTTAAGGAGATAGGATGTTCATCTGGTAAATTTCTTACCTCCTCATGTACACTCAAGTTTTTAGACGCTGGTTTAGCTGCCCTTGCCTTGACAAGATTCTGGGTAGCTACCTCCCGTTGTTCTGTAGTTAATGTCTTACGATACTTCTTTGGTACTCTTTTTATTGCCATGTTTATACCCATCCTTCCTGTGTTTATCCCAACGGTTACGCCAAATACAATTATCTAACTTTACTACCAACCCTTCCATCCAGTTCATAATAAAGTTATGCCAGAATAGTATCTTTAAGTTGTTAAACATTATATTTTCCTTTATTACTAAAACAAAAAGGCAGTAAGCATCAGGGGGAGAACAAACCCTAACACCTACTGCCTTTCATTTTAAGACAAGCCTTTTATGCAGCTATTGACTGCTCAAAATCATCATAACGAATGAGATTTTTAAATGCCTTACCTCGCACTAAGGTTTGAACATTTTGCTCTTGCCTTAACACACGATCACCATATTCGGCTCCCCGCAAGCTTTCACGATCAACGTGCGTACCGTAATGGGTAATAGAATTGTATAGTGCATACCCATTATTTCCAATCTTGTGGGAATAAGTGTCCCACAATCCCATCATAGTATTAAGCCACTTCTTGTTTACCTTCCTTTCTGTTTTGGTTGGAGTTACACATAAGTTTGTAGATAGAAATGTCTGTGCTGTATCCCTATCTACACTTACTTTTCTCATGTGATTAAACAGATGCCCATCTTGGATCAAGACTTCAGGCCAAGTCGAAGCGATCTTACCAATCTTCTCTGGTTCAGCAGCAATCGTATGCTTAAATGACACTGAAGTATTCTCAGCTACACGAGACTGCCCATTCAAGCAAGACAACCGACGCAGAAAAGCAGATACATCATACTTAACTGAGCCATCTACACTGTCTTTAACACGCAATGCTAAAGAGGTAGGCTCACCAATAACCTTCTCAAAGTCATATGCTTTTAGCTCTATATCTGCATAGACACGCGCACCATTATTCATGGTTTGCCACTTTACCTTAGCATCTGACAGGTCAAGGTCAGACAACTTCAATCCCTCTATCAGAGGCTCCCACAGAGCCGCATAAGGGCGTGGAATGTACCGAGACTTAACAATGCCCAGCACCTCATTGGTTTGATCATTCACAATCTTCTGCCCTAAACTGGTGGGGATATTTTGTCCCTCATGCTCAATAGGCACTCGTATGGGTGTAAACTTTAAGCTGTCAGGCAGTGCAAATACATCTTCAGGTGCATCAACAAATTCGGTTGTAGCTTCTTCTTGATAATACATATTACATCTCCTTCTCAGGTTTATAAAAAGATAGTATCAAACTTTTAGTATTTTGTCAACTCATTTCTCACTACGTAAATAAGTATGACCGTTCAGTTTCTCAGTAACTGCCATATTCTTTGCCCATGCAGGGTCAATCTTATCGTGTGCATAGTAATGAGTTGCACCATCAACCCTGTCCTCACCAAAGCCCATGTACACAACATATGCAGCAATTACACTGTCCTCCCAGCCATCTAGGTTATTTACACTGTCACTCCTACCATCACAGTACCAACTAAACTGACAGCGATGGCGCATAGGATAATATATCCTGTCGTCTAGGTCAAGAGTAGGGTCTTTCTTGGTCTTCCAACTTTCACGAGTTGGACCCTGTGTAATTACATTACAAATTGTGTCTGGGTAATGAAAGCTTGCTACCCGATTAAGCACTACCTGTGAAGTAGCTATCTTCTCGTCAAAAGATTCTCCTCGTGCCTCATGGTAGGCGTTAACAGCTAGGCAGTAAAACTCTCCCTCTACATCTACGGCAGGGTACAAGTATCCTTCCGTATACGTAGGAGAAGACATGCCTAAGATAATTTCTACCATGAGGGTAAATGCAGGTAAAGAAATATCAAACATAGTACCCCCTTGTCTTTTGTTTCCGCCTTTGCTTGCGATCCTTAGTAGTCTTCTTGTCCTTGTGCTTATACGCAAGCTTGTCCCTCTTGCGGGACAGTTCTTCATCTACAGTCTTTTGAGTATATTCATCATCCTCTGTACGTGAATATAACTTCAAATCCTTAATCTTCATTTGTTCCTCCTAAATAGTTATTTAACTTAATGTTAAACTATCTAATATAATATATTACATATATAATATCATATTTTTAAACATTTGTCCAGCATTATTTTAGATCATAGTGTTCTTTCAGTATTTTTTCCATGTCGTTTTTGTCCCACCCCATGCAGATAAGGCTTTGTAACATTTGATCATATGTAATACTGCCGTACTCATATTTTTGAGTTAGCTGATTAACTTTTCTGCGCTCAAATTCCTCTGTTGTAACTAAATTATCTTCACTCATACACAAATTTGTCTGTGAAATACCACAGTTCCTTTTCTTGTTGCAGCCAGTTATTAATTACATTGATAGGTATCTCAGTGATATCTGACGTATCTGAGTCAGCCAGTAGCTCAATTGCTAAATTTTCAGGTAACTGGCTGTACTCTTGCACCTGAAAATTGTAGGGGTTGTGCTTCTCTACACTAAATAAATCTGGCATATCCTTCCTTTCTGTGTCGTTCATGTCCAAGTTGATAGCTGCTACTAACCTATTTAACACCTCCAACAGGTCAAATGGGGCATATTTGTAACCCACTACATCTTGATACCTGTCTATATCTAGTATGCTATTTTCAATTAGCTGTTTTTCCCATATATATGTTTCCTTGCCTTTATATATTTGTTCCATGTGGTACGTATCCCACTCATGTTTGTCTGTCATTACGCTGCCTTTCTCATTGCTACATTATGTGTTACATGTGTAAGCCGCTTGCGGTTGTTCTCTACAATAAACCGTAGTCCAGAACCCTTAGTCCTGCGAGTGGGGTTGATAACGCTGCCCCCAAACGTAGAAATGCTGAACCAAGGCCCATCTACCCGCTTACCAGTGGCAAGCTTGTTATACCCAAACAGTACATTGTACTTTGGGCTACGTGCATTGCGACGAATCGTAAGTTTCACTGTTTTTCTAGCCATAATTATTCTCCTTCATTAAGGTTTAATTTTTGCCTACACTTCATCTTACTCATTAGTTTCTTTTTGTCAACCATTGTTACAGGTTTTGTTACAAGGTTCAACGCCCGTGCTATAGGGTTAGGTTTCTTTTTAGGTTTCCTTTTACTCATTCTTTTCATCCAGTGGTGTTATAACTACTCTAAACTTCTTCCCACCATATGTTGTAATTATTTCCATGTTTTCATCACCGTCTAAACGATCTTCCCAAAACTCATTAACATCGTCAGGATCATTTGGATCATACCCCATACTACGCATGTCTATCTCTACACGCTTTTCTATTGGTAGTTTTTTGTCTAATGATATTACATTACTCATGTGTACTCTCCTCATCTATATTCTCTTCATCTATACTTTGATGGCGTAATCTATGCCATGAATGCTGTTCAGTGTTTCAATAGTCATTTCTTAGCCCTCCAGTAAGTTAAATTTTATTTGATCTGCAAGCCAAACATTGTCTGGAGAGTGTGTTTTTGGTCGAAGACCTCTTGCTTCACACTCAACAATCTTTAATTTATCCAACCGTTTGGTAAATTTGAGCAGGTAATTTTCACATTCTTTGTAGTGAAGTAAAACGTGCCAGCCAGATAAATACGTGGTCTTACTTGTACCATCCTTGACCTGCTTTTTAATAGCTGTAAGCCACTTCCCTACGGGCATTTTTCTAGACCCATTAAGACCGTGAAATAGTGTGCGAATTTGGCCCTTCTCATACTCAACAATTTTGAAACAGCATACCACCGGATCTAAGGGATAGCTGGCGTTATGCATCTTTAGCCCCATCGTCTTTCTCCTTCAGTTTATTAGTTTCAATAATTCTTTTGCTTCTCTCAAGTGCGCCACAGCTTCCTCTATTTTGTTTGACGCAAGCCCCAACTCAAATTGCTTAATCTCAGACAGTGCTTTATCTCTAAGTTCCGCATTGCTGACAACCATTTTACTCTCCTCATTTGAATTGTCAAGTGTAAGTTGATCTTTAATTGCTGATGTCATGTCATTATCCTTCCTAAGTCACTTCTATCTACAAGTTCCCCATGCCCCGATATTCTTACATAGGCTGCATTTATAGTAGGTATCTGTTCAGGACGCAACGGCTCACTCGCAAACAAGATTGTGTTTCGCCTAAATGCAGGGATACAATTCTTCCTAAAAGTTTTCAGCATACTCATAGAGTAACACGCCTCACAAATACGTTTGGGGTTAAGCTTTTTCTTGGTGTAACTCTTAACCTTCTCTACTATGGTTGTAACCCCATTGCCTTGTGTGTAGCACAACATACATTCTATACACTTTTGCCCAGTACAGTTTTGCAACTCCACATGTTTATCCTCTGGTACATTATTAAATGTCCTGTCAAAGTATACTGGTGGTTCCTTCATAATTGCCCCTACCACAGGATTAGAGTATATCAGTATTAGGTTGTCTGGCTTTGTGTTTACATCAAAGTACCTCTTTATAAAGTCCTTCCTCTTTGTCCACATAGCAAAGGTACAGTGTGGGTTGTGTCTTATGACAGCCATCAAGTTATCTAGATGTTGCTTGCCATAGTCTGTAGGTAAAACAGATACCTCCCTCTTTATACCCAACGCCTGTTGTCTACAAAAAGAGTTTATGGTGGTGTCAAAGTTTATTGCCAGAATATCTATTAGTTTTCCTGACATTTTGGAAAACCTTACACGCCATGTTGCTCTCTCTATTGCTGTAGTACCTAACAACGTATCAATACTAGTCATGTCACTCTCCTTAATAGCAAAAGCTTCCTTGTTCATCAAACAATTCTTCGCCAGTGCGTTCCTCCATTTGTTTGATATTAACTATAAACTCACAACGATCATGTATCAACTTTGCTGCTAACCGATAGGTGCTCGTCGAATACTCTTCCCGACTGTCAGTATTATACAAAAATGTACCTACATCACCATAGGGAGTTAAATATTTATCGGCTTGCTCCCCATATCTAAGGCATACCTTGTACAGATGCGTGACTCGTTGCTTATACACGTACACATCTACAACCTCATGCTCAGATGTGTCTCGTATAGTCCCTACAAAAGAATTTGTGGGATGTTCACAATGGTTTTCCCAATGTGGCCCGTGTTTCATGTTCAGTCCTCCTTTGTCGGTGTAATAAATGTTAAATGTTTCAGCGTAATGCGTACAACATTACACCTTTCAGTCAAGTTATTGTAACAAAACAAACATTAGAAAGATATAAAGCTTTACAAAAGCGCCTTTCCTCTCCTACAATACACTTACTATAACTGCAGCGGTTACAACCCCAGATAGAATTGCCCCCACAGTGAATCCCCGTAAGAAACTTAGTACTTCCTCTTCCATGTCAATCTCCCTAGCTACTGGTGTAAAAGTCCTCATAGTGTGCTAAACCATCTGGTACATCCTCTCGCCGTGCGGAAAAGATAGATGCACCATGTTTTGCTAATATGGTAATGCGTTCCCCCACATTGAGATTTTCCCAAGCATAGCTTACTTCCTCCCACTCCCTTTCGCAGAAATCCATCTCGTCTAGGATTGGGTAATCTTCCAGTTCCTTTTCTGCATCATTGGCAACATTGAAAGCGGGTGTATTAGGCTTGACTAATATGATGTTAAACCAGCCACATGCCCAATGACCAAACGATTCCTCAGAGAAATCTTCTAATCCCCCAAGTCTCTCTAATAATGAGAACCAGTTTGATTCATCTAAACAACCACTGTCCCTCATTTGTATAACAGGAGCAACAAACCAATGTTGCTTGTCGTTAAGCCTATGTACCTTATGGTCAAATTTTGTTGGCGACAACTCGTTGTACCTATACATCGTCATTCCTCCGTATAAACATCTACAATTTCTGTACCCAAGATTTCTGAATGAGAGAAATTATAGTCTACTTCTTCCAAAACTTTAGACTTGTTTTCCTCTCCCTTTTCAGTCAAGTCTATTCTAACTAGAATTAACATCTTCAGTCCTCCATTTGAACCAATTGATTATATATATCCTGCCCGTTTTCGGTAAGGCTTTCATAGCCTTGGTGCATAAGACCGGGCTTGTAGTATCGCGAAATCCGGCATTGCTTCGCGTACAGGTCTGACCATTGGCCCCCGTGATAATCGACAGCATGCCAATAGTGTGCCTCTACGATATCGAACCTATCAAACTCCATGTTCAGTCCTCCTAATACCACTTGCGGTGCTGTTCAGCAATATATTCAATACCATCATACTCTATTATTTCCCACTCTACATCTTCCGGTATCTCAACAATCTTGAGTTCTGCGTGATCTCCCCAACATTTTGAACCAAGTTCCTCCACCAGTTCTACTAACAAAGGGTCAGAGCGATTTACGTGACGCTGAATGGAAAAAAATTCTTTTCCATAAGGGTTGCGTGCCTTGTTAAACAGTATTTTCTCAGCCTCATCACTTAAACCAAAGCCACCATAACATTTGTTAATTACTATCTTTCTCATGTTTAGTCCTCCATACTTTCTAGGTCATCCATTGCCTCACGAATAATCATAACAATAGATTTTGCACGTTCAAAATTCAGAGTTCCTTCACCTTTTATGTCAATACCATATGCCCTCAAGTCCTCCACCATAATTTCTTGAGCTTTATTGAGTGCGTTATACAAGCTCAAAACAATATCATTCTTTCTCATGTTTAGTCCTCCTAATCATCCTCTCTCGTTTGCATCTCGCATCTAGTATTCTCCCCATCCAGCAGACTTAGCCCACGCATTATCAGCGGCAATGCTCTCTTCCGCATCGTTAATGTCCCTCATTTTTTCACGATCTGAGGAACAACTATCACAAATAGCACGATCACCATATGGGTCCGTAAGACCACACTTAACGGATGTTTCACGGTAGTTGTACCCTGATTGTACGTAATAGGTAACTTTGTTGTCACACATAGTTCATTCTCCTTGTGCTAGTTTAATCCACGCTTCAAATTCAGAATGTGTTTTTATTTTGCTGGGAAGAGATAGCTTCTTAAACCCAACAATGTCTACAAAGTAATAGTCAGAGTTCTCGTCAACAATAACATCACTCACACTGATGCTACGCATGGGAAGGCGTTGTTCTATCTTGCTTTTGGGACCAATATTACCAATTTCAAATACTTGATCCAAGTTATCTGCCTCGATTGTAGCGACAATATCATAAGTGTGAAGAGAATTGGTTATATCCTCCACGTTTGGCATTAAGGATGCCCATACTTCACTACTTTTGCTTTGCATTACTTGATACTTCATCGCTCATTCTCCTTCCAACATCGAGATCATTTTAATAAATTCTGCTACCTCTTCAGATGTTTGCCACTTTCTCCCCTTGCACATTATCGAATTGTTGTCCTTGTCCCATGCTGCAATTTCAGCAGTTGTGTTGTCATCGTGTGAGTAGGCATCCTTATGCCATTGGACAGATACTGTCCATCCATTCTTGAATTTCATGCTGAATCCATCAGGTGAACCATTATCGTTTGTAATAAACATGGTCACTTCCTCCGTTTGGTTGCACAAATACGTACTACAACATTCCTTGATCCTATCCCTCTCCCACAAGGAACCCAACCCAGTATCTTTCCGCTGTTATCTAGGACAGCACGTTTGCCGTTGCTGTGACCAAATGTGGGTGATCTAACCTTTGCCCATTGATTTTGCGGAAAGGATACTTCCGTTTCAATCAACCTATGTATCTGATGAGCGTTCTGTATCATCTTCATGTCTTCATTCCTTGAAACTGAACTACTAACGTTAGTAGTTGGTTAAAACTAATTGCAAATTTTGGACATTTCTTTATTATCTACAAAGTATAGCACGTTGGATATAGTATGTCAATAGGCTGCTGGCCGACCTATTGCCCCCCCCCCAGCTTATCATCAACACGCCCCCCC
>Ga0209756_1002151_pt1 | contig 17340 bp, 26 predicted proteins | sample ETNvirenome_6_85_FD_184071 | JGI IMG/M metagenome (GOLD analysis project Ga0209756, IMG submission 184071) | Marine viral communities from the Pacific Ocean - ETNP_6_85 (SPAdes) (version 3) | ecosystem: Environmental > Aquatic > Marine > Oceanic | place: Pacific Ocean | collected 2013-06-19
GACCGGTAGTAGATAATTCTTCAACTTCAAGAATTGCTTTTAACTTAGTTACGGTAAAAGTTTGTTTCGTTAAAAACTTTATTATAGCATCTACAATATCTTGTGATAATCCATCGATATTACCTTCATCTTCGGGATTACCCATTGATGTTAAGAATGCTTTTTTTATGTCAGTTTTTAATCCCATATATTATCCTCTTGATTTCTCACTTGCTTTTTCCATTGCCTTTAATGTTTGACTATAATCTTTTGTAAGATTATCCATTAATGTATCTGAAACATTATTATTATCTATCGGTCTTCCGTCTGGTGTAGTTTGTGGTAAAGGAACATTGTTTCCACCACCCATCACATCACCATATTGTTTTCTCATAATATTATTCATATCACTTGTTGTTTGAGTTCCACCACCCATTGTTTCCCACTCTGAATTTGCTGTTTCATTTAATACATCGTTCAGTACTGAATTTTTTGTATATTGTTTTTTCTCAACCAATTTTTTCTTTGGTTGTTTTTTAACTGTTGGTTTTTCTTCAGGAGTTGGGTTCTTCAATTCACTTATAACTTCGTGAATTGACTTTGCAACTTCTTCTTTTACGATTTGTCTAACTATTGTTTTTAACTCTGACTTCTTCATATGACCTCCTATGGTTTTTGTCCATTTTCTTCAATGAAGTGATACTCACTCCAAAATTTTGGTTTAGATAATTTACTTTTCAATGATTGTATTTTTGATATTGAACCTGGATCGGGTGGACCTGACATTCCAGCTATACATCCTGTCATTTTTAATCCTTCTAAAATACCAACTATTTCATCAAGTACACCTTTCAATTCATTTCCAAGAACAAGTGGTTCTGTTTTTCTTTTTGATTGTTTCCCTAAATAAATATTTGAACTTTCAATAATTGTTTCTTTATTTGTTGAAATAGTTAAACTTTGTCCAGCTCCTAAATGTATATGTTTAAATGATGATAAAAATATACTATCTTTCTTTGTACCAAAAGTTACTCTGTCTGATAATTGTAATATTTGGTTTCCGGGAAACTCATATGAACCATACCCATATATAATTTTTTCTGCATCACCATCACCATTTACAGTTGAAACTAATGAAGTCATTGGTCTCTTAGTTTCTAAATCTGGATGGTCTGATGGTAATATAAATAAATCAGGTACTATTTCTTCACCGTCTATCTTTGCATCATAGGGAAAATGTTCTCTAATTGAACCAATCTGAAACATTGCAAATAATGAACCATCTTTTGTACTTTCAAATGTATTTGAAATTGATCTACCATTTGATATTACTATATTTGGATTTATATTTCTACTACCAATCCGAATACTATTTCCATGCCTTCCCTCTAAAGTTAAATCACCATGTATTTCTTTTATAGCTCTTCCTTCAGTTTCTCCTTTTGGATTATCTAGCACATCATTGTATTTTTTATGTAATCTACTATGTCCGGTTTTACCAAAGTTAGGTGATGACTTATCTATATTTCCAGTTTTCTCTCCTGTTTTATATGATTTCTCTTGAACATTGAGATTGTCAACATTCCAATTTGGATTATTAATTGTATTTAATGGCCCCAAATAATATTGAATATTTCCAATTGTACATAATAGAACTGGATCACCTTTTGTTGGAACATCAGACGTTCCTCTAAATAATGGATAATATCTATTATCTTCTCCAACTGTTCCACTCCTTGTAAGAGTTTTCTTTCCAACATGAGGGATTGCTAATATACTATTTATATTTCTCATATTAGCTGCGAATGTTTTTGATTCTGAAGATGTTACTACATCTATAACAATACCAGGAACAAATTGTAAATATATAGGTATAGGTTTACTATTACTAAATAATGATGAATCTGACTTGACACCTTTGTATGTTGTAAAAGTTGAACCCATATTAATTATCCATAAACTTTTCTGTTGTTTCTTTTGTATCTTCTTTAATTTTATTCAACCTATCATTCTCCTGTTGAAATTCTTCGACTGTATCTTGAAGTGTTGACATCAATTCTTCCTTTTCATCATCTGATAATAACATACTCTCATCACTAACACCATCAATTGATTTAGATATAATCCTCTGTAACACACCAGCAAGTTTAACAAGATGTTCATCGTTCTTAATTGAAACTTCCATATACTCCTTTATGATTGGAGCAATCATAACTACATCATCGATTGTTTGAATGAATCCATGTATTTCTTGAATTAATAAATCGATTTGTAATTTTTTCTTGTGTGTGTTTTCGTAAATATCTTTAGTTAAATCTTGAAACGATTTCCCTTCAAATATTTCTGTATTTTTATTATCTTTCATCTTTTACCTCATATTAAATGTAAAGAATGTAATTATTCATATATAAATATCAAAAATGTAAAAATTGATGTAAATAAAAAAAAACCCATCGATAAAGATGGGTTTTTAATATTGTTATGTTAGTTATATTAAAAGAAAAAATTATTTTCATTAATAACTGTTCCTTTTTCATAGAACTCATTCAATACTATTCTATAATGCTTCTTAAATACATTAACTACTGATGTAATGTGAACTGTATTAACATCTGTCATTTCTCTGATAAGTATGTATAGTGATTTCTTATTAAAATTTTCTATCTCATCTCGTTTCTTAATTAATTCTAAAAGTGAATATGCAATATCAATATCTCTTTTCTTTTTAAAGATTAGCGGAATATTCTTTTCAAAATAAATAATAAGTTCTTCAGTTAAATCATAAACATATTCTTTATCAATACCACCTGATATTCTATTATCTAATACATCAAGTTTATCTGTTATCTTCAGTTTCTTATAATTATTATTGTTATGTAGAATGAGATAATTCTTAGCAACTACTGAAAAATAACTAAATGCTTTTGAACCTTTTGTGTGGTCATACTTATGTATATTCATTACCATAAATGCTACAACTTCATTTTTGACATCTTCAAACCCATAATCAAAGTAACTAAACTTAAATGTATTAATAATGTTTTCAGTTAACTTATCAAACGCTCTATGTATTTCTTCTTGATATATTTTGTTTCGTTCAGAATCACTTTCTGATAAATTATATCTTACGATAGCTTCTTGAACATCTAGTCCAAAATATATTTTATTTTTTCGTTTTCTACCCAACTTCATTCTCCTCATTTACAAATAAATCATTTAACATTTCTTGTAATTCTTTAATCTGTTCAAAAAAGAATCCTGTTTCATCATCAGCTTCATAATGTCCTTGTGAATCAACGACTTTCAGTTTTTCAGATGATATTGATATTATATTCTGAAATTGAATTAATAAATCTTCGTATTGATTAATTCTTTTCAATGCAAAATATAATATCAAAGAAACAAATGTTAAAAGAAGAAATAATGTTATTATTATCCATATCATATTCTATCCCCCCCTACGCAAATAGTTCATCGAACTTTGCTTTCATATTATCTACTGTTTCTTGTTCTTGTTTTGTTTTCGGAACTTTTGTGTTTACTGTGACTGTTTCATCACTTCTCTGCCATTGGTCAAACTCAATATGTGTCGCCATCATATCAGCTTGATGAAGAATATAAGCCATATTGGAACGAAGATTATAATCTGGATTATATGATTTTAAATAAGCAGAATTTGCATCATCGTATAAACCATCTGCTAATTTGATTCCAAGATATTCTTTATCTGTAACTTTAACACCATAATGTTGGAGTAACCACAATCCTCTATCCGGTACTTTCATATACTGGAGACTTGGATTATGCTTGTATATTTCACCACGATTTATTCTATGCCAATCTGAATCTTGTGGAACATAATAGTCGTGTTCCAAATCACCAACCTTACCCAAGTCGTGATGCATAGCTGCAAATACAAGCTCTTCGTCTGTAAAGTTTATTTCTGCCCCATTCTTTTCCCATACCTGTTTTAGTTCTAATGAGAATTGAATGATATGTAAAATATGTTCAACATATCCTCCTGGCATCGCATTATGAAATGCATCTTTAGCACTCGCTGGGGCCATCATCATTCGTTCTTCAAAATCTCCATACATCTTTAGAAGATTTTCTTTTCTGTCATCATCAATGAAACCCTCAATGGTATCCATTAGTGATTGCCAATTTAATTGCATTTGTTCTGCTGATAATTTTTTCATTATATAACCTCGTATCTATCTTTTGTTAATTTAATTGTTTTTTCATTTCTTATTCTATTTCTATATCCAGTAAAAGATATTCTTACGCCCCAATTTAAATAACCTAAAATATCTGATCTGGAAACGGATTTCTTTTTATGAATAAAATCTAATATTCTTTTATAAGAATCTGTATCATTCTTTAGGGTTGGTAATTTATCTATTGTTTCATTTAACATATTATTAAATTGATGTATAGCTGTTTCCCACTTACCTTGTTCAAATCTTTCCAATGATTTATTACTCCAATATTTTCTATCGCTATCGTTATCTAAAATATTATTTATCTTTGTAAAAAATTCATCACCATCTTTGTAATATATTCCAGAACTATCAGCCAACTCGTGATAATAGTTATCATCGGAAAACATATATGGAACACCAACACTCATACCATCAGTAGCAGATATAGCCCAACCACCATATCTTTGTTTACAACATATACCAACATGACAACTTGATAGTTTAGAGAAATATCCGAATCTATCATACTTATCATTTGTCATATATGGTTTTGTAACTGAATCAGTTAATGGCACCCATACTTCAAAGTCTTGTCTATGTTCCCATAATCTATCCATCTGTTTTAAAAACCATGGATAATCTTTATAAGTATGAGGTCTGTGATTATATACAATTATCTTTTTATCTGATGATTGTTTATCATACTTTGGAATTTCCCATCCTAAATAGTTGGGAACAATTTTCTCATCTAATCGTATAAGCGACTCTTTGTTAAAACTTTTCTTCGCATTCTTCAGTATAAGTTCTTTTTGCCCTAGCGTATTGATACCACATCGTTCCATAGCTAATAGTCCAAGAAAGTTAACATCCATCATTGTCATCTCATAATTTGTTATTTCTGGAAATTCTGTCCAGTGAGTATATCCAATAAACAATGGATTTTGATTTGTATTATTATAAAAAAGATTTTTTAATTGTAAAGCATGTTCTGGTAAATGAGTCCAAACAATATCATAATCTTTTTTCTTCCAATCTATTTCTCTTACGAGTGTTTTAAAATCAAAATGAGTTCTCATAGCATTTGGATATGATGGAAGAGGTAATATGATTTGTTCTGTATTATCAAAATCTAAACTATCAATTTGTCTTGGTGATATTATAGTCCAATAAATATCATCTCTTATTTTATTTAATTCTTTTATGATATTACAAAGAACAACAACATAAGAATCTTTTTCTAAATCTTTTTGATAAGTTATGTTTGGGTAAACAAGAATGTTATATCCATATTCTTTATCATCTATCTCTATAAATTTATTTAACATTTTTCTCCTATATAAATTTGTTTAAATTTTTATCAGCTTGTCTTTTTATTACACCATCTTTATACATTTTTTTCCACTTTATAACAAAAGAATATGAACCTATATTCATTTTACTTTCTTTCAATCTAATGTATTCAGGATATTCAGATTGTAATTTTTTGAATATTTTCTTTTCCATCCCAACAGTTCTACCACTCAATTGACAGCCACCCCCTTGATACCTTAAAGGTTTTATTGTATAACGACCTGATAATCTATTCTTATACCCACGAGATAAATATTGAAATATAAAATGAAAATCCTCAACATACTCGCGAGTTAAATCAATATCATCTATGAATGTAGATAATATATTACCATTTATAAAATGCGCATCTGATATTCTATTATTATCGTCATAATCACTATCTAAAAATGGGAATGTATCTGACAATCTACATCCACAATGTATATAACCACTACTTAACCATTCATCAAATGTATCAAACATATCATCAAAATGTTTGTCCGTAAATGATTCTTTAGATGGTAAGTTCTTTTCTTTATAATTTCTATCTCTATAAAAAAAGGTAGCATCATCATCAATCATAGCAAAATTAATTTTACCAGCATCATACATTATTTGTCTTCTTGTATTTGCTATACCAACATTATCTTCAGTAACTAAATAGTTACAATCTCTTTTATGTAAAGGTCTTTCACTTTCAGTAACTACAAGAGTAACTATATCTTTATATTTTTGTGGTAGATTATCAAAAGTTATTTGATTATCTACTCTTCCAAGTGTTGGTATATAAATTTTCTCAATCATTATTTTAATATTTTAGATACTTCTCCACCAGTGGCAATATCTACTATTTTAAATCCAACCCAAAATCCAGCTACTGTTACTAGGGTTATTAATAAAGTCATTCCTATTAACATTAAAAATTCTATCATATTATCTCTCTACTTTTTTTATACAACACCATTTGGCATAGTAGTTTCCATTTCTACAAGTTTTACATTGTATCCTAAAGGTTTTAAGAAATGGTTTATTCTGGCCATCTGCGCTGGTTGATTATTCATTTTCCAATCGTCTTCGAAAGCAACACTAGGATGATGTACAACTATTATAACATTAGGTTTTACTATATCATAGGTACCAGTCTTTTTATTATATTCAGTATTATCAAATAATTTATTTATGACTTTTCTCCAATCAAATAAACCTGAAGATATTGAGAAACACATTGTATCACCAGTTCTATTCTGTTCAACTTTATTATCCATTCTTGACTTGTGTGGTTCCGCATCATACTTACAAAAAATATGATTTAATTGTGCTAACTTTCCTTCTTCAACCTCTTGTTCAGCTTTCTTTAGAATAGTTGATATTCTTTGTCTTGTATGACCATATTCTATTAACCATTCTTTATTTGAATCACTATACACATCAACACCTTTAGCTGCTCTACCAACAATCCATTTTATAGCATCTTCATTTGTTGTGTATTCCTTAACAATATCTTCTCGCCTGTTAAGTAAGTTTCCAATACCTCTAATTTCTTCATCAGAATAATCTTTATGAATTTTTTTAGATATCCTAGCTACAGGTACTTCATGTGCACCTTTAGACTTATCAGCTGCCATAAGAGTATGATTTCCGTCACCTATTACATCACTACCTTCACTACCTCTTTCTTCATAAATTACTACAGGGTTACACTTATCCGTATTACCACCAGCATCTTCTATTTTTTGCTTTATTTCAGTTTGGTGTTTACCAATATCTTCAGTCCTTACCTGTAATCTTTCTAGATCCATTAGATCTTTAATTGGTTCTTTTCCAGCATTAAATTCCCCATTTTCTATTCTAGCAAGTAATCCTTTACATTTTTCCAAATCAGCAACTGGTTGTCTTGGACTACCATTTGATTTATTATAATATAATTGATTGTTTTTTGCATCTACTTTTTTTAACACAGTGTGTTCCTTAACTGTCATTTCATCATATGTACCATAATCTAAAATTTCATAAAGTAATTCTGAAGCCGAATTTGAAAATACTTTTGTAAAATCTTTATCCGTTGATGATTGCCAATACTCGTCTTCTACAAAACCTTTATGCACTCCCAAATACATCATGTTATTTTTAAGATTAGTAAATCTATATAAATAACCTTCATAATTTTTTGGAGCTTTAGTTATCTTTGTTTCCACTATTGATGGTGGCATATTTAGTTGTTCTGTTTTCATCTGTTATCCTTAAAATATTTATTTATATAAATATAATAATAAAAAGCCATACAAGTCAAGCTTTTTTTTATTTTTTTTTATCTACCAACTTCACTTATGTATTTTTCTTTACATTCTTCCCAAGTCATACCAACTACATCGCCGTAGAATAGTATCTCAGGTTTAATTCTATTGTCATTAAATAATGTCGTGTATCTTCTGATAGCTTTAGTTTTCCACCAAGTATTAATTCTATCATAATCTAAAACATATTTTTGTTTCATAATCAAATCACTATCATCAATTTCGTTTCTTAAATACTCTAAACCATTATCATACATATTAGCGAAAAATACACCCCTTTTGAAACCATGCTCATAATCCTTACCTTTAATTTCAAGGTGTCTGAATACTCTATTAATAACATTTTGTTTAGGACCTGTGGTAGTAACAGCTTTATGATGTTCTTCTGGATGATTCTCTTTTAACCACTTGTTCCAAACAAGATAAACTGAATCGTCAGGTTTAATCATAATCTTACCAGCTGATTCACCAAGTGTTTTCCAATGTGGGATTCCGTTGTATTGAGAGTGAGCCCCATAAAGAGATGTTGTAGTTAATCCAACAAGAGTATCATCGTAATCTTCCTTCCATTGGTTTCTAACATCTGAACAAGTAGTTAGAGCTGCAATTAGTTTACCACCTAACATATTGAATCCAAGTGGTTGAACACAAACTATTGTTGAAGCGATAGCTGTATTGTTTAATTTATGTTCAACAAACTTATTATCCTTTGTCCACTTAATATAATCATCTCTAACTTTAATAGTTGTAACATCTGAACCTAATGAAATCAATCCAAGTATTTTACCTGTATTCTTATCCTTAACATAATACTTTTGGTTTCTACCTGGATTAGCATTCCAATCCATTGTATGAATTAGTTTTCTAACAAGTGTCCAAGTCTCAGCATCTTTTGTAAATTCAACAATTGGATTAAGAGCTTCTATTTCTGAAACAGTTAAATTATAATTATAGATGTCGGTTGGTTTCCATAACTTCGATCTGATAGTATCAAACTTATGAGCTCGTGTTCTCATCTTATATTCATCTTTATTAAACTCTTGCCATTTCTTATATAAAGTTGATTCTTGAACAGACATTACTTTAAGCATATCCAAATTATCAATAAAGTTTTCTTTTTCTTTATCGAAATTAAAATCATCTGTTACTTCAAAAAAATTATTTATTAAATTCAAAAATATTTCCCATTCATTGTTTATAATATACAATACTTTTTATATACAAAACAAGCTTTTTTTTTGTTACAATTTTTTTTCTGTGTTTGAGCATTATATATACTACTTATTGATCATAAGATCAGTGATCAATTGATCAATTAAAGCAATATAGATCATTTGATCAATTAAAGCAATATAGATCATTAGATCAATTGTAATATCATTATAACTATACATAATAATATTGTAATTAAAGTTTTCAAAGTTATAGCTTCCCCCAAATAAAAATAAGTCATAATTGGAAATGTCATCATACTTGTAGCAAATCCCATAAATCTAACTGACCACAAAGAATTAAATCCTTGATAACCTAATTTTGTTCCATACCAAAATAATAAACCAATCGGTATTCCTAATAAAGCTGAAAACCACATCGCTTTAGAAGTTTTCGCCCATTCCCATACTAATTGACTATTTAATTGATACCATATGATGATATTATTCACGAAAAATAATATCGTTGTTATAACTATATATTTATTTAACACCTATAATGTTTTCCTATAATGCCTCTTCTGTGCCTTTGATGGTTTATTTGATTTAACTTTCTCATCATCTTCTTTTGGGATAATATCTACATCCCTAACTTCTGATTTCCACATTTCCTTTGATGCATATCTAAAACCTTCCTCGTACAACAAAGATGCTTTATCATCATCTACCCTAACTATCTTACCTTTCGGTGTTCTCATTGTTTTCATATTTTAAAACTCCCTAAGTGTGTATGTTTGTGTTTCAGCAGACCATTTCCAATGAGAAATTTTCTTTGATGCTTTATCTAATTGTTCTCTCAGTTGTTTATTTTCTACATGTAATTCATCTATGATATGATTTGCATAAAGAGTTATTGTTATTGCACAAAGAATAACTCCGAATAATGCATGTGTGATTTTAATCATAAAATATCTCCATTGTTTATTGTATATTAATATACAACTTCTTTGATATATAAGTCAAGCTTTATTTTAATTTATAATCAATTCCATTTGATGTTTCTAATGAACCATCTGTTGGTAATATTTCTTCATCACTTATCCACATTGATATTGTTTTCTCAGCCGATACTTCATCAATGATTGTGAAAGTATCGTGATACCTTTTCAATAATCGTTTTACAAGTGAATGTCTGACAATATCTTTTTCTTTAAATGAAGCTAATCCAACACCTCGAACACCAGCGAATCTTTTAATTGCATCTTCTAATCCACTTGTTCTTTTCTTCAAATCAGATTGTTCTAAATCACCTGTGACAATATATTTACTTCTATCACCGATACGAGTAACGAACATTTTGATTTGTTCTGGTGTAGCATTTTGTGCTTCATCAAGAATAACGATTTTATCAGATAATGTTAAGCCTCTCATAAATGCTAATGGGATAACTTGAATAACACCATCGTTCTTCAGTATTTCTAAACGATTCTTACCAATGATTTGTTCCATATTATAATAGAACGACATCATAAAGGGTGCTGTCTTTTCATCAACATCACCTGGTAAGAAACCGATTTTTTCACCATCAGCTTCTACTAAAGGTTTCACAATAACAATACCGTTGATTGAATTATCTTTTGAACCTAACATTTCTAATGCGTGATATACAGAAAGATAAGTTTTACCACAACCAGCTGGACCAATACAGAAAGTAATATCTTTTTTGGATATAGTTTTATAGAAACGCTTTTGAGCTACATTTCTAAATTCTATATTCCATTCCATATTCTTTAAGTCTTTCAGCACTTGTCTTTTATTTGTTATTGTATGGTTGTTTAATTGTTTAGTCGTAACCTTTTTTGTAGAGTTGTTAACATTTTTAGTTTTTGACATAGATTAATATCCTCCAATTATGTATGATATTCTTACTAATAAATATCATATATATTGAGGAATAATTATAATTATATCAAAAAACTTTGGGTCTGATATGAAATACCAGACCCAATGTTATTATTTGTGATTTATATCACTTACTTATCCCACATCGCAAGAAGTACGATAAGTGTCAGCAATCCTGTCAACCCACCTGTAAGGAAAGTTGAAACAAGAGCTGCGATGTTACCCACGATGTCCATACCAAGAGTGCCTGCACCAAATATTATTTGTGCCATAACACCCACAGTTACTAATCCACCGAGTACACCAGCGAATCCGCTGACTACATCACCTATTGTTGAAAATACACTTTTTACATTCATCTTTTTATCTCCTATGATTTAAGTGTTTATTAGAATGAATAACTTATTCTGACTGCTGTATCACCATCACCTGAAAGCTCAGTTGATAATTTTACATTATCAGAACATCTATACCCAACCCCATAAGACACTTCATCATCGGAATTGTATCCAACTAATATTGAAGCACCTTTTGCAAACTCTGGTGTCATTGAACTTCTAAGCCAATAAGCTCCATCATTTGCCAAGTCGTATTCTATTGACGCTTCATAAGGAATACCCAATAAGGCACCACTTTCTGAAATATCAATAAGTTGAGCATCGTTACTATTTACAGATAATCCTACTTCAGAATCTATCCCAAACAGAGATACATTATAAGACAGTCGAGCTGCCCAATAAGCATCATTACCATAAAAGGCATTTACTCCAACACCAAAAGCAGATGTTGAAAATCCAACACCATCACTTATAGAATGTTCTCGTGGAGCAGATGCCCATGCATTAGCTGATGGTCTATGTGAGCCCCATGCCAATCCATATGGTTCTGCCTGACTACCAAATGTTAAAGTAATTGCATCAGTTACAGCCCAATTATATTTGGCTTCTTCAACAACCACATTATCATCTGATAGATTCATACTCAATTCCCAATCTTCACCATCAAGTATCAATCCAGTATATGGACTATTAAATGATGTATTTTCACCAAATGTGACATCTGTTGAAAATTCACCTGATACTTGTGCTTGTGTGATACCAAAGATACCAGCTACAAGTGATATGGTTATAATAAGGTTTCTCATATTATTCTTCATACGGTTTTCTCCTCCGTTGTTACGATTTACTATCTACTTAATCTTATTATACACAATCATTCTACGCAAAGACAAATTGCCTCTGTTTTTATAACATAGTTATATTAACCTGTGGAAATTTAAAGTATCAGAGAATGATACTTTCTGTGTTTGCGTTTGATATGTTGCATATAATAACTCATAAATAACCTATTGTTGGATATAAATATGATATATATCACAAAAACACACACTTTTTTTGTTATATATATCATAACTCTATATACACAATGAACAATAATTTATCACTTAAAGTAATAAATTATGTTACTCTGTAAAACCAAATTGCTATAACTATTAAAATTCCAATTGCTAGAATTTCCATAGTATTTCTCCGATTTAGTTTTTGTAGCGGGAGATTGGTACTGCCCCAACTTACCTGAGCTTATGAAACTCTGGTCTTTACTTAAAGCCCCGCAATATTGTGGAGCGACGGAGAATCGAACTCCGAATTCCGGCGTGCAAGGCCAGTGTTATCCCGTTTAACTATCGCCCCGGCCCTCGAGCAATCTTGTTAAACTTGTTTCCATTTCCGCACCATATTTATTTGAGTGTAACATCTCGTGATGGTTAGGACACAATGGAACTAAATTCTCTGGTCTATTATCAGAGTGGTACTGAACTACATCCCCGTTTAACTTTCACCATGTTGTCCTACAGTAATTTTATCTTTATTCTTTTCCAATTCTTTTTCTAATTCTTTTAATCCTTTTGTTTTTTCCATATAATCATCAAGTAATTCTTTTATACTATGGAAAGTAGTTTCATCCATATTATCAGGTTCAAATGAAATATCACTATATTCAGTTGTAACATCTTCTATATTTAAGTCATTAAGAAACCTAACTATTGTATTACCTTGTTTAACAAGTTTAATCATTACTTCTTTTTGTTTATGCATAGCATTTTCAATTGAAAGTATTCTATCTCCAATATCAAGTAAAATATCTACAAGTAATCTAGCTTCTTTTTGTTCTTTATTTTCTGGCATATTGTTCTCCATATATAATAAATATAAATTTTTTTATAAAAGATGTGGTTTTGCTTCAACCACTCCAGCACTCGTTACTTTAACAAATTCACATTTAGATTGATATTCATCTATATTACCAGCACCTACATAACTCATTGATGATTTAATACCATCCATTATATCATTGATTATTCTTTTTGTCTTTCCTTTGTATGGAACAACCTTACTAACTCCTTCTATATTTTTATCTTCACCTCTATCTTGTTTTGATTCGAGTGAAGCACTACCACGATATTTCTTTTGTAAAGTTTCATTCGGCCATTGTCCTGTTTTAGTTATTTCACCTGGACTTTCTTTTGTTCCACTTAATAGAGAACCTAACATTACCGTGTCCGCACCGGCACCAAGTCCTTTACATACATCACCGCTGTTCCTAATACCACCATCAGCCATACAAGGAACATTATAATCATCTGCAACAGAAATGCAATCACGAATGGAACTAACCATAGGTACTCCCACACCTGTTTGAATACGAGTCGAACAAAGTGAACCACCACCGATACCAATGCGAAGACCGTCAGCACCCCATTCACACAAATCTCTTGCGGATTCTTCCGTTGCAATGTTTCCCACCAACAAATCAAATTGTCCCTTAACTTCATTTTTTATTCTCTCCATAGCTTCTTTAACTAATTTATGATGTCCGTGTGCTACATCTATTAAAATGATTTGTGCACCATTATCAACATACATCTGTGTTTCTTTTAGATAATCACCAGTTACACCGATTGATGCTCCGATAGTTCCATCAGGTTTTTCTTTTCTAAACCATTGTATTGTATTTGCAATTTCATAAGATGGTTTGAATCTGTGTAAGAAACCCATTCCACCAAGTCTATCCATTTCCAAACACATTTCGTAATCTGTAACGGTATCCATTGGTGATGAAACAATTGGTATATCTAAATAAACATTCTTTGTAACTCTTGTGATTGTGTTGCATTCTTTACGATGTTGTATATCCGATATTCTCGGTACAATCTGACAATCATCGTAGGTTAAATATTCTTTCATATAACCTCTTTAAGCTTCTACTAAAGACCAGTCAGATTCTAATAGTGGTTGAGCTTTCTTATATTTTAATATTTTAGTTTCAGTTCCATCTGTGATTGTAACTTTTTCATTTCTACCAATCTTCTTTTCAACTCTGATAGGTTGTTGTTTCCATTCTCTATCAAACATTGTAAAACCATTCAAATGGTCTATCTCGTGTTGAACACAAGCACATTCAAACGCATCATTCACATCTTCACTATCAGCAGAGAAAGATAATTGTCCTTCGTGATTATCAGCTTCAACTGTAACTTCAACAAATCGTGTTGTTCTAATGTGTTTGTTTGGGAATGATAAACAACCTTCCGGAAACACAAATGTTTCTTCTGATGTTTCTACAATCTTTGGATTGATTAGAACGATTGGTTCTTTAACATTAACAACACAAACTCGTTTGTTGATACCAATTTGATTAGCTGCTAATCCAATTCCATTTTGAGATTCGGTTAGTTCTTTAAGTAGTTGTACTCCAACTTCTTCACCTTCTTCTACTGAAGATACTTCTTCACATATTGTTTGTAACTTTGATACTTCTGTAACTATCATTTATTATTCTGTTTCCTCTTTACTCGTTTTCGTTTTTTCCATTTATTAATATCTTGTTGTAACTTTTCATCTGCTGTAAGTTTCTTTTTCTTCTTACGAGGTTTTACTTTAGTAGGTTTAAGAGTACCTTTTAATTTAGGTTGTTCTTTACCTTTGTGAAATACATTACCATCCTTATCAACAAACTCATTCATAAAATGCCAACCGGGTGGTCGTCCTGTTGATTTCTTTTTTAGTGATGGCATCATTTCTTCAATTGGTAATTTATTTAAACATTTAACTTGAGTACATCTACTACAAGTTGTAGATACAACATCATCACCAACTTCAATATAAGTTGAACAATGTTTACAGGCCATATACCTTTTACCATCTTCTATAAAACTAATATATTCTATTTTTTCATTCTTCATAATTGTCTTACTTTATAATATACTACTTAATAGATATATAAAACAAGCTTTTTTTTTTATTTTATTTTTTTCTAAAAAATTACCCACACACCAATATTCAAAGAACCGACAATTAAATTAAATAATAAATCACCTTGCACATACAAGTATAAATTATAAAGTCCTATTATCAAATTTAATAATACAACATTATAAAATGCTGGTGATTTATTTATTTTCATTTTCCTTCTCCTGAAGTTCTTTTTTCATAAGATGAAAGTTTCTTAATAACTGACATCCTAATCTTATCTTTGTTGTTGATTGTAAATCAAAGAAACCTTTGTCTGGTAAAACGGCATCCATATATCTACATAACTGTTGACGACTCATATTATGTAAATCATCATCAATATCTACACCAAGAATATTACTATCGTCTGGATATTCTACATACTTCTCAATTAAAATATATATTAACCCAAATGTGTCCAGAATGAATCTTAATACTCGCTGACTTATTCTCATAACTTTTACTCTCCCACAACCTATCTATTACATATGCTGTACCTATACCAAGTAGATTGGCTTGGATATCAGCATTTGACCAACCATCTCCACCCCAAGCACCATAACTTTCATATGGAACTAAAGCGTCAATTGTTTCTTTTACTAAACCCAAATAAAATGAATATTTAGCAGCGTCGAAATCAGATGAACCTTTATATTTAAATAAATAATATAATCCAAAACTCCCAGCAAAATGAGCTTCTTTATCGTGAGCCCAATCTAACTGTTCGTTGTTCCATCTCCAATTCCCTAAGTTTTGTGAAAAACCAATTGTGGTAACCATTAATAAAACCATTATTATTTTGTACCACATTATACATTCTCCACTCTCCGCTTATTTAATCATCATCATCATCCTTTTCTTTTTCTGGTTCTTTTGCTTTACGAGACTTTTTACAATCTTCAATTGATATATTATCATCATAAATAAACTGATAATCATTATCTTCTAATAGATTATAAATTCTATCAATAGGAATAAAATATCCCATATGAGTTATAGCGTCAGCACTAAATCCCATTGGTTGAATTGATATTCGAGATGGAATACCAACATACTCATATTGTTTATTTATTCCAGACCAACGATATACTGCTCCACCTGAATTACCAAATATAGTAGGAGCTGAACTCATCCAATATTTAAAGTGTTCTATCTCATCATCCATATAAGTAATCATTCCAACCGATGCAACTGGTGGATGTCCTAATGAAGCACCTACAGCATACACATCATCAAAGATATGAATATCATCCATATCTTTAAGTGGAAATAAATTAGCTATCCAATCTGCTGGATTCTCTTTATCTCTAACTCGTAGTAAAGCCCAATCTTGTCCTCCATTAACTTCTGAATAAGCAACGATGTCAGCTTCAACTGCAAATGAACCAATTGTATGAGAATAATTATTATATCTAAAAAATTCAACAAATACAGTATCTAATATTTCTTTATCAACTTTTCTTTTAAGAACTGGATCCCATTTCTTTTCTATATGTACACTATCCGAAATAACATGGTGATTAGTTATTACATAAGTATAAACTTCATCTTTATGTTTTTTTGAATATACAACAGTTCCACTGCCACCGGCTTTTTTTGTTCGTACTCTGACCGTTGGATAAAACATCTGTTCGTGCTTTTGTACTATCTCTTTACTCGCTTTTACCATATCTAATCTCCGCGTTATTTTATTGTTTTTTTATTTCAATTGATTTGTCTTGATTAGATTTTAAATAATCTTCCAAATCCTCAAACTTTTCGTTTATACTAATATACTCTGGAGCAACCCACTTAACTCCACTTGGAAATCTAACAGTTATTTCTCTATTTGTATCTTTTTCATATACAACAAGATAGATATAAGATTCATCAAAGAATGCCCACCCACAACTCATATCAAGTATTTGAATTTCATTACCTACCAAATCTCCAACTTTGGTTGTAGCTACTTTAAACCAAGTGTTAATTGGTTCTTCACAATCACATTCCGATTGTGGTGTCAAAAAACTTATCAATAATAAATATATAAGTATATAATTTTTCATCACATTCTCCTGTTACTTTTAAAAAAAGAACTCTTAAAGTTTCTGTTAAGTAGAAGTCGCGGGAAAACTTCAGATTAACCACTTCAAGAGTTCTTAAATCTCTACTTAAAATAAATCCCACAACCTCTTTACTATAAATATCC
>Ga0209756_1002152_pt1 | contig 17325 bp, 37 predicted proteins | sample ETNvirenome_6_85_FD_184071 | JGI IMG/M metagenome (GOLD analysis project Ga0209756, IMG submission 184071) | Marine viral communities from the Pacific Ocean - ETNP_6_85 (SPAdes) (version 3) | ecosystem: Environmental > Aquatic > Marine > Oceanic | place: Pacific Ocean | collected 2013-06-19
GATTACTATGGTGTAGATGTCGATAAACTCATTCAGCTTTATGCAAAACAGAATGGAATGCAGGTCGAGGAAGTTGAGGAAAAAGATCCCGATGAAATGTACGCTGGTGAAGATGATGGAACAAGTGCTTTTGAGGAGTATTATTCATGAAAATCACAAAACGACAGCTCAGACGAATTATTAAGGAAGCAGTAGATAGTCTGACGGTAGACGAACTCGAGGCCCTAGAGATTATCGAGGAAATGGGATACAATTACGATCTACCCGCAGGTCATATGGAGAACAGCATAGCCATTCGTGACGCTCTGGAGGGTTACCCTGACTTGGTTACGATTGATGTTATAGAATCTGCAATACAAAAGGAGTTGGCGAATATCGCCAGTCGTCCCACTGTGGATTCGGATATGTTGAATGCATTATACGAACTGACACCGGCTGACGAGATGGAAGGCTGGAGCGATGACCCAGGATTGTGGTCTGCTGTTGAAGTGGACGTTTGGCCGAATGATGAGGTTGCACTATTATGGGCCGGCTCTCCGGCTGGTTGGGTCGAATTCGGTATACACGATGAAGATATCAAAGATGTAGGCTCCTCAAGCTCTGCGTTTTATAAATGGATGGAGAGTCAAGGTGCATCAGTTCGTCGAAAGAATGGATCGGCACCGAAAAAACTTTTGCATATGCTGGGAGTAGGATAAAATGAAAATTACCGAAAAACAGTTAAGAAAGGTTATTCGAGAGGCTATTTCCTTAGATCTTAAGAAAGGGGATGTCATCTTGACTGGCAAGTTTAAAAATAAGCGAACAGTCGTAAAAGAAATCGGTGTAGATGAGTACGGCCACCCAACTGTTAATGGTAAATCCATTCTAAAATTTAAGGTTGAGAAATTTCTCCCTAAAGAAGACTGGAGCAAGAAGTCCAAAGAAGAGAAGAAGAAGAAGTGATAATCACTGAAGAGAACCTTAGACAAGTTATCAGAGAAAACCTTCAGAAAGAACAGATAGATGAAGGGCTTATGGGTATCTTGGCAAATATTGTCGGTGCGCTCTTTGGCATGTTCGGCGACGGTGCTAGCCAGTATGCGGAAGAAGTTGATACTGGACTTACTTCAGCTTCAGAGGCAGCTGCTGGAGAAATTCAGGGTGTGCTAGAAATAGACGAAAAGAAATCTTGGGAAGAACTTAAACCCAAAGAAAATAATACAGACAAGGCGATCTGGGCGCTTACAATAGAAAAAGTTATGTCGGGCGCCGGACAAGAATATGGCGCTGCGTTTGAAGAGTTAGCTAAAGCTACAGCATTGTCTTCAGTTGCCCCACCTAGTGAAGAAGAAGCGGCTGCCTGGGAAGACGGTCCGGATGCCCAAAGCTTGGAGCTAATATATAAAGGTATTGGAGCAGTAAAAGGGACTCTTCTCTGGCTAGGTGTACACTTCACAGGGGCTGAGGCTGCAGCTAACAGTATTGACGAAGAAGACCCATCATTGTCTAAAGTTTTGACACAGGTAGCTGGAGCGGCAGAATTTATAGCCACAGACGTTGTTAATGGTCTAGAGTCTGCCACTAGTGCAGTAGAAGCAACTGGAGATACAGGGTTTGGTTCGGGCATCGCAAATATTCAGCAATACGGGGACATGATTAAAGATGCTGCACAAAGCGGGGCTGATCATGTTTCGACTCTAGAGGATGCAGCAAATGAAGCTGCTGAGAAAGCTGAGACGGCCTCAGCCGGAGATCCAGGCTCAGGCATGCCTGAGGGCAGAATTCTTAAGGTTACTCGATCAGAAATTTATAATTTTTTGGTAGAAGCTATGGGAAATGCCTATGAATGGAAAGTTGCCAGCAAAGAAAATATGCTGCTGCACAAAGATGGCATGGAAAAACAAGACAAAGAAAATCAAGAAAAATATCTGAAGTCAATGGGTCTCATGGAAATTGTGCTAGGAAAGATACTCCTCAAGGCAATCTAATATTTCGTGCAAATCATAAACATTAATGATATAATAATACATCGTTAAATACTTGCGGAGTCTTCGCACATGAAAATTGGTGACCTGATCAGGGAAAAATCGTCCGGGCGGTTTGGCATCGTTGAAAGAATCGATATTGACTACTACGGTGCTCAGCAGGCTTTTAAAATCTATCAAGAGGTAGGTAGAGGTAAATGTATACGGGGTGATTTGGTTGATGGTTATGGGCCCACAAAAGACGGAAAACGTGATAGGATCCTTGTATGCTGGACAGACTCCCACCCGGAGTATCTAGAGTCTGCTGAGGTGGAAGTTGTCAGTGAATCATGATCTCTTTTGAAATAGGATAACAGTACTATGAAGGAAGGAGATATGGTTAGATTTGCCCTCTGGCATGAAATCGTCGATATCGACGATTGGTCATCTACTCCAAAGAATCACATCGGTATTCTTGTAGAACATGATAAGTTAATGCAAACAGCATATATTCTTCACGAGGGAGAAGTATTAAGCCACAGAGCACAGCTAGTTGAAAAATCTGGTAGAAAGGATTTAGATGAAAGTAGGTGACATGGTCGTACGTGCGTATGCTTTTAAAGCATTTATCCCAGGAATAATTGTTGAAGGAGCTGAGGATCGAGACGACGAGGACTTCTTTAATCCCCACTATGAACAGTTCAACTATATAGTTTTGTGGTCAGACGGGACTCAATCAACCGAAATGTATGAAGAACTCGATTATCTCGAGGATGCTCTTCAATTTGAGGTGGATAGTGAAAGTAGGTGATCTCGTCACAGTACTACCATATGGATCTGATTCATATCTTATTGTTGACTTTCTTCGAGAGGCAGATTCAGAAGAGGCACAACAAGAACTCGGATCATTATGGATCCTCTATAGCGAAGATCTAGGCACCCGTAAAATGCATGAAAAGTACATAAAGGTTATCAATGAGAATCGGTGATTTAGTTATGATTAAGAAGTACGGTTCAAGGCATGCACCGGATGGTACTGTGGGGTTAATAATCGAAGAATTGCCTCTCAGCGGGCCTAGCTCTCACTTTCATCAAGCATTCAGAATCCAGTTTCAGAATGGATACGTCGGTAGAATGACAGATTTTTGTCTTGAGGTTATTAGTGAAAGTCGGTGATCTCGTCGTGACAGCACACAGCGAAACGTATCCCACGCCTATTCCTAGAATGACGGGTATTATAATCAATTGTCACAAAAGCGGCAAGACATGTGATATTTTATGGGAAAATGGAAAATTCGAAGACTGGATTGGAGTTTCGTATGTTAAGGTTGTTTCTCTCGTCGAAGCACCATGAGCTTGTTCCAGTCGACTGAGACCATTTCTGTGCCGCAAAGAACGTCGCATCGATCCGGCTGTCCAAGCTTATAAGTTACCTTATAGAGAATGCCTGAAATCTTATTTGATTCGCCCGGGACTAGCCCTCTAGTTAAGGCTACCACTAAATCACCTATTTGTGGTTTGAGTATCTTCGATGATTCTAGAGTCTTAGGATCTAAGAATAGCTTAAAGCAAATTGACTTAGGCACTGTGTGGTATGTGCTTGAATAGCTTGTAGCATACTCCACTAAAAGATCTTTTTGGCCCACGATCAGTATCTTGCATAGGGTAACTGAGTCTGCTGTGTTCGTATCTTTTCCAATTTCTCCTCCAAAAACTGCAACAAGGTCACCCTCTGTGTATGATTTCATGTCAACCTCTCTTTTATGTCCTATTCTTTAACTATGAAATTGAGAAGTTGTAGTCTCCCTAGCTACTTAGCTATATCATGGTTGGCACTAGAAAATTGCAAATAATAGCACTTAAGTCTGAAGCTCTTTCACTAGAAGAAGAAGAGTATGAGGAGTTCAACAGTGTCTGTGTAGATGAGTTTAATAAAGACTTTCATTTAGAAGTTGCATATGCGCATGAAGCAAATGACAACAAGGAAAATAATGATATAGGCTTACAAGAAGAGAAAAACGAAGACGAAGTTTATGATTTACCAACAGCTACACTTAAAAAGATACACAAGAAGTTGGCAATGTTGACACACCCAGATCTTCATCCAAATACTCCGGGTGCTGAAGAAGAGTTCAAGACAATCCAGGAAGCATACGAACAAAGCAACGGTCCACTTCTTATCAAGGAAATTCTTAAGAGAAAAATATCTGTATCTCTTACTAGTAGGGAGATATTTGAGATAGAAGAGCAGCTTAAAAAACGAAGAATACGTTTACAGGGGAAAAAATCTTCATGTGCTTGGGTTTGGTACAATTCAGACAAAGAAAAAGGCGGATTACGTGAACGAATTCGAATGTCTATGGGTATTAATGAAACTAAATTTCAAGCATGGATAAAAAATAAAATAGACTAGTTTCTGTGCAAGTTTCTACTTTCTGATGTATAATGGATATGTCGATGAGGGGACGAACCCTCAAAGGAGTAGAAGTCGATTTGGGTTATGGAAAGAGATTTGGTGAAAGCAGTATGAAAGTCGGTGACATGGTAAGACTTTCTGAGTCTTTTAGTAATCCCGCTGTGATTCAAGACTGGGGCTTTGGCTTAATCGAGGAAGTGTATACAGAGCACTTTAGTGTCGAGGTTGTCTGGCCGAACAAATCATATGACTCAACGAAACTACCCTGGACACGAGTGGAGCTTGTAAGTGAAAGTCGGTGATCTGGTAAGGTTTCGTTATGACCACGGGTGGACTGGGTCAGTTAAAGATTGGGGTTTTGGCCTCATTGAAGAAGAATACGACGATGGTACGTTTGAAGTATATTGGCCCTCCCTAGCGGGCAGCGTCATTACAACACGCACCCTAGGCAAAAAAGCGATCGAGGTCGTCAATGAAGGTCGGTGATATGGTTCTCCCCGATTTTCCGGCTCATCGAAATGACTGGAGAGAGGATTGGCCTGATAACATGACGGGTGTGATTATTGAAGAAACACCTTGGGACACATATGTTGTCATGACATCTCTTAGAGTCGAAGAAGTTAACATTGAGTATCTGGTAGAGGTTGTATGAAGAAGTTAATTGTGTTGGTACTCGCTCTGATGTTGTCGGGATGCTCCTGGTATGTTCGCTATCCCAGTGTCGGAAGAAGCGCTACCAGCTCGAATCGACCTACTAACTGGAAAGGCCAGACATGTGTACTGACGATAGACGCAAATACTGGAAAAAAGTATATGTGTGGTCCGGACCGATTTCGGAGGTACTAAGTGAAAGTGGGTGATTTGGTAAAGTGTTTGTTTCAGCCCAGGTCCAGCAAAGTCCAACATGGTATCTGCTTACCTATGGTGTACGAGATCAAAGGAGAGCTGGGGATCATTGTAAGATCGCGAAACAACGGTTGTCAAAGAGTCTTGTTCCCACAGTTCGGATACGAGCATGATCTTTCGAACTCCGCATTAGAAAATATTAATGATTAGTGGTGCAAGTCTTGTGAAAGCAGAGTATAATAGACATATAAGGAGATAGGAAATGGAAAATATTCTAAGTGAACTTAAGAACCTTAGTGAAAAAGACCTCCTTGAGCTTAATCGAGCAGTCTTGGCTCAGCTTAAGCGGGAGCGGTCTGCAAAAACAAGGGCAATGAAGATGTCTCTCAATGAGGGGGACACAGTCCGATGGACCGGACGCAAGGGTACACAGCGAGGAACGGTCGTCGCGATTAAGCGAAAGTTCGCTCACATCGATGTGGGCAATGGAACCTGGCGTGTTCCGATGAACATGCTGAAGAAGGTATAGAAAACAAAATGTGGGGGATGTAGACCAGAGCTCGACGGTAGATGAGGGTTGATGACCAATGCCGTTGTCGTGGTTGCGTAAGCGGGATTCTGCAGAACGTCAAATGGGACCGATTGGAAACTACTAGGCGGGAGGAATCATTTAGGCTACATCTAGATAGAGAAGTTGGGAACTCTATCATCTTTTAAGAGATTCTGGAGAAGAAATGAGAGTTACGAAACAATCCATGCTGACAGGCGTAATACACACACGAGAGATCGATGTGACAGAAGAACAGATCACAACCTGGAAAAACGGTGAATTGATCCAAGATGCGATGCCTCAGTTAACGCCAGAAGATCGAGAGTTCATGTTGTCTGGGGCAACCCAAGAAGAATGGGACGCAGCATATCCAATTGATGAAGAGGAGTATACTCATGAGTAGAGAAAAGTTTGGATTGGCCCTTAAAGGGCATGACTGGTATTATGCATATAGTGATGACTCTAGAGTCTGGCGCAATGGGCAATCTCAGTCTGATATGCTAAATAAAAGACACAAAGAACTTGACTGTCCTTATAACATGACAACACTACGTAAGTGGTCACACAATCTGATTGTTGAACAGTTTGTGGAGGAAATCCCGGGTGAATGGTATCGACATCCTCGAAAGTATAAGTCTATTGCACCATGTAAGCGCGAAGACTTGATCACACAAGAGCTTCATGACCAGGTGACACAATGGATGATCGAATTGGGCGGATCTACACACGGGTTGTCTAGCTTCGCCTGAAGTCAAAACAGGCGCTATTAATAATAAAAGCAACATCAATATCTCAAAAAGGAGAGAGACAAGATGGATAAGATCAAGAACGAAGTAAGGGAAGACGTAGAGCGACTGCTCGCGATGCTAACGCCATCATGTGACTCAGATACGTTTAAGTTTGTACGGGAGAAGCTAACCCGCATGATCATTCTTTCAGTCCCGCCTGCCAGTTGCCAAAATAACAAAGGCACAGTCGGCCGCTCAGCAGCCCCCGCAGGGGATGATCCCTGTAGTCAGAAGAAAGCTGATGACAACCACAGCTTTGGCGAGTTTAGTTTCAAGAAGGAGAGTTTCATTGCTCCTTAGTTGAACCAGTATTAATATCGGCTCCTAGCTCAATCGGTTAGAGCAACGGTCTCATAAACCGTAGGTTCTGGGTTCGATCCCCAGGGAGCCGACCATTCTCACTGCCGGTGCAGCCCTTCGGGGCTGCCCGGTTTTTTGCTATGAGGAAAGAGCTGTGGTCAGGTGACCATAGGCTACTGCTGATCAGAGATGGCAGCACTGACGATCACTATGCTGCCTATCGATGAACACAAAAAAAGAGAGCCCTAAAAGAGCCCTCTTAGCTATAGTCTACCCTCACACACTTGTACAGGTATTTGTGCGCGCTAGCTCATATGAGCGCCCCCGCAGAGTGCAGCGAGTACAACGCCAGAGCGGCGACGATGAGGATAAGGCCCATCGCCCACTTAAAATCTGTGCTCATGTCAATCCTCCATGCCTTAATAGTACCACTCCGGGAGGAAATTTACACCGCGCGCACGCAAATAATTTGCTGCTGTCGCCGGCGATGAAGCCACCCGCCGCGCTCGGAGTCAAAAAAAGTGCGCGTTGCGGTGTAAGTGAGCTCAAAATAGTGTATAATATACATGTAGAGGAAAAGGGGAGGCGGACCGGCTGACCCAAATAGTTATCTGATAGGATAGGAGAGACGACATTGGACATCAAGACTTTTAAAAACCTGGCTCCCAAGCTTCCCGCGGACATTGCGATCCTCATGCGGGGACCGACGGGTGTCGGTAAGTCCCAACTTGCGGCACAAACCGCGAAGGACCTTAAACTCCCGTTCATCGACGTGCGCGGCTCTACCATGAGCGAAGGCGACGTTGGTGGATATCCTGACATCGAAGGCATGAAAGAGACAGGCGTCATGACGTTCTGCATGCCCAGCTGGTTCGTTCGCGCATGCCGCGAGCCGGTCGTCCTGATGCTGGACGAGTTGAATCGCTCTTTGCCGGGCGTTCAGCAATCGTTCTTCCAGCTGGTGCTCGATCGAGAGCTCGGCAACGACAAGGACGGAAATCCTTACAAGCTCAACCCGGGTACACGCGTTTTTGCCGCGGTAAATCACGGCTCTGAGTACGACGTTAACGAGATGGACCCCGCGCTTTTGCGGCGATTCTGGGTCGTCGATCTCGATCCCTCCAATCAGGACTGGATCGACTGGGCCGGTCCCGCTGGAATCGATCCGGTGACGATCGACTTCATCCGTAACCACCCGGAGCACCTGCGAGTTGACGTGTCTGGCGTCGAGCCGGGAACGGTCGCTCCAAATCCTGCGTCGTGGCACCGACTCGATGAGTCGCTCCGTCACATGGGGATGGTTCCCTCCGATTTGGCGGGTACTGGTGACCCGGCGCTCTACGCGCTCTCAACCGGTTTCGTCGGAACTGAGGCGTCAATCGCTTACTCGGAGTTTATCAAGCGTTACGAGCGAGTTATCTCCGCTGATGACGTTCTCACTGGTAAGATCGACAAGGAGCGAACTAAAGAGCTTCAGGCTTCTGAAGCACTCGGTGTCCTGGACAAGCTCGTTGAGAATGCCAAGGAAAACAAGTGGAACAAGAAGCAAGCCAAGAACGTGGCAGACTTCGCGCAAACCCGAGGTGGTGAGCAACTGGTCTACTTCTGGAACGCGGTGAGTAAGACTCAGAACCTCCACAACATTCAGGCACTCCACAAGGAGATTGGTACGAAGGTTGTTGAGATCGTCCGAGCTGCTCGCGGTCTAGGTAACTAAACAGTTTTGAGAGGACACTGTTCGCGCTGATTAGTCAGCCGTCTGGCGCCGAAAGGCTAGGTCCTCTCTTTTTTCAATGATATCAAGGGGTTACACAATGTCTTTGACTGATAAAGAAGTTCAGTACTGGAAGGATCGATTCGCTCGAGAACGGGCAGACAAAAAGGCTGCTGAAGAAGCAGATCTAGAATCACTCCGTAACGAGTTTAATCAGAAACTAGAGAAATTGCATAATGAAAACAAGGAGTTGCGCGAACGTCCGGCGAAGGTCGAGGAGCGCAGCGGTGGATTCATGGCGTTTGCTGTGGGTTGTGCAATTGGTTTGCTTATTGGTGGATAATATCTTGTACAGCTCAGCTCCCATGCATACATTTAAATTGAGCCGTTGGGGCTCGGGCGTGTAAAAGGAAACGATTATGTTTTATATGTTGATGTAATTAGAAGATGTAGTTAAAAGTCTCTTTGATTATGTCGGTAGTCAGAGGGGGCCGAGTTGATGACTTATAATGAGTTAAAAGATTCGGTAAGTTTTGTATTAAATACGATGAGGTGAATTAGAAACCGAACGATTCTTTAGTAACCGTGCCCGAGCCCCGGTAGCTCAGTTGGATAGAGCATCGGCCTTCTAAGCCGAGGGTCACAGGTTCGAATCCTGTCCGGGGTACCAATTCGCCGAAACGCATTCGCGTGGAGGAGATAATCCTGCCAGTGTGGGTGGCACAGTGCTCTCCGGAGTTGGCCGCAGGTGGGTGGGAGACGCATAACGCGAACCACCAAAGCCCACACATTTTATATATGGAGAGAGAGATATGCCGATTGTAAGAGTTAATGATAGCGGAGATAAAGTTAAGAACCGCAATGCACGTGTCGTGGGGATCGTTGCAGCAGTGACTGTGTTATCAGGCGCAGTTTGGTTCGTGACTGATCCAGAATGGGGGCTTTTTACGATGCTCCTGGGAAATAGCCTTGCATCCATATGGAATTTGGCAGACGATAGCTAGGACATGACATGAGTGACGTTCTTACCTTTTTGAGTAGTGTTTGTGGACCGTATTCATACGAGCGTTTTAAACACAAACCTTTAGCGGAAAAACCCTAACAATATCAAACAGTTACGGGCCGTTAGCTCAACAGGTAGAGCACTGGACTTTTAATCCATAGGTTCTGGGTTCGATCCCCAGGCGGCCCACCAATTTAATGTGTGCAAAGTGTAATAAAGAATGCATGCTGCGGTGCAAGAGACCTATTTATAAGATATAATATATATGTCGTCGAGGAGGAGGACCAACCTCACGCCGACTATGTTTATAGGTCAACAATTAGGAGAGACGACATATGTCCACCATGAAGCTCAACGTCAAGAAAGACGGTATCGAATTCGGTACTAACATCCTTAAGATTAAGGTACCCAAGCAGCTGCGTAATAAAGTTAAGTGTGGTGTAGATTATATCGACTCTGCCCTAGGTGGTGGTGGATTTACCCCATCTGCGGTAACGTTCTTCACAGGTACACCCGGCTCTGGTAAGACTACCATGATGCTGAAGATGGCGGACTCCCTTACCAAGCAAGGTGCTTTGGTGGTATTTAATACTGCTGAGGAGAGCCTCTTCCAGGTAAAGCTGGTCGCTGAGCGTCTCAACCTGCAGCACGGTTTCCATGCCGGACAGGAGACCTCGGTCCCTGACCTCCTCGAGTACTGCACGGTGCTTCGCAATAAGCGCGGTAACAAGAACAAGCCGTTCTTCCTGATTGTGGATAGCCTCCAAACGCTGTCTGATGGGAAGTACGCTAACGGTGGGGGAGGCCGCGCGAAAGATAAGCGCTGTCTCGCCATGATCACTGACTACTGCAAGGAGCATTACGCTAACGCAGTCGTTATCGGTCAAGTTAACAAGAGCGGTCAGATGGCCGGCTCTAATGTCCTCAAGCACATGGTCGATTCAATGATGACCCTGTCTGTCGAGGAGAAGGACCCGGACCTTCGCGGTTGTCGGGTGCTTCAAATGGTTAAGAATCGCTTCGGGGGTGCGGGTGGTACCTTCTTCCTCGAGCTCGGCAAGCGGGGCTTCAAGGAAGTAGCTCGCGTCTCGGCTGCTTAATTGGCGGTCCAGCCCCGGTTGCTGTTCCTCGGGGGTGCATCCCCCGGGGTTCTTTTATGTGGGCCATAATTTTATCAATTAAATCAAGGGGTTAGAAGAGACATGGCTAAGCGAAGAGTATATATTCCAGGCCGCGACGAGGGTTGGAGTAACGGCAGATACTGGAAGAAGAAGAGCGCTGAGGATGCGCATGCGGATGATAGCTATCTTGCCTACTGCACCGACTGTGATACTGACACGGTACATGAGTGGGACATGTGCACAGTGTGTGATCAAGACGACCGAGGTAACCCACGCGCAAAGAAGGATCTAGACCTAGAAGCTTTTGGACGAGATATTGCTGAGCACTGAGTGCAAGAAAGTCGCGGGCAGTATATAATAAAAACAAAAACAGCTAAGGCTAATCAACTATAGAGGAGAGAGAGTGTCATACCCGGACAGATGGAATCACCCACCGTACGTATCAGCTCCAGTAGAGACGGACCAGATGAAGGCGCTCAGTGAAAGTAGCGCGCACCTGGAGAAGGCTGCTGAGAGTTTATTCGGCCAGGACCAGATACAATTGTTCAATAAAATCAAGGGGTTACAGCACGAGGTCGAAACAATGCGACAACAGCTGCTGGTCCCTCCGGCGCCATAGGAGGCACCATTGAGTGAGCCAGACAACGTAATCGATCTAACCGCGGCGAGACTTCGCCGCCAGGCCGAGGATTCAGAGAGTGCTGTGAACCAGGACCTGAGCTGGGCTCTGCTCAATCTGTACCAGCAGGGGGCTATCAAGGTCGAGTGGAGAGACGGCGAGATGTTTTACTCTCTGAAGCCGGGCTACGAAGAGGGCCTATACGAAGCCCGTGAGGGCCCCTCATTCGAGGGCTACTAAGAGCCCCTCAACGGTGCCCCTCTGTTAGGGCCTCAACAGGGGGCCTCTACACGCCCCTCTAGAGGGCCCCCGCAAACTCAGTCGGGCCTATCTGTCGGGGCTGGGGCTAAGGTCGTGTATTTTTTTCTACAAAAAAATACCGAAAACTTTTTATTATACTCTATGATTCGCAGAGCATATAATTTACTATTCGTTAACGATGTTTAACACTTAAGGAACAAATATTAATGACAGATCTAGATCATCGATCGACTAACAAATGGGATCCATGGAAACCCGGCATGCTAGTGGTCGAAAAACGTTGGACCGGTGACGGAGTACTTGCATTCTCCGGAAATGAAGTAGGCGTGATACTCAGATGTTACGACAGCAACGTCTATGAAGGGGCTAGCGTAGATATCCTAATCGACGGACAAGAAAAATGGATGGATGTCAAAGACATCGTGCCCGTCAAACATCTTATGGAGAAAGATAAATGAACCCAGAAGACTTTAAGATTGATCTAGAAGAAATGCTTAGAGAAGACTGGCGATATAGTGGGTATAGAGAAGACTCGCTAGATCTAGAAGACTATTGGCATGCTTGTATCGAAGACAACGCTCGGAATAGCTTATTGAAGGACGATAACCCACGGTCCGGAGATCTGGTTACCTGGCGACACAACTGGAATCATCTTTCAGGGAAACCACATCCATATGGCATTGTCATATCAATAGATCAAGAACAAGAAAAAGTCCAAGTACTGTGGGGAGAGAGCTCAGATGTAGCCACAGTTGCCAAAAAGGATCTTAAAATATGCAATTAACACATGTACATGTTATAATAAGGTACATAGAAAGGGAGATACACCATGGCCGTTGTAACATTTGATTTTGATGACACCCTAACCCAAACCCAATGGGATAATGATGAGGAATGCTTCATATTCATGGGCCCAAACACTCATATGCTGAATACCCTCAGGGAACATCTTATGCTGGGGGATGAGGTACACATCGTTACTAGTCGATTAGGTCCAGAGATGAATTCACAGGGGGCAACACACAAACACGGGCAACCCGGAGTTGTCTCGTTTATTCAGGAACATCTGGCGGATGTCAAAGACCAGATTATGGGTATACACTTTACTTCAGGGGCGCTTAAATGGGCAACCCTTCATGATTTAGGCTCAGAGAAGCACTTTGATGATGATCCGTGTGAGCTAGAAGCACTACCCCCAGGTATTCAAGGGGTTCGTGTGGAGACTCTACATGGATTTGAGTAGTGTTTTTGGGGAGATATCATTTTCCCTTAAGGGCCCTTTTTAGCGAAAATTTCTTCCGGAGATTTTCAAAACTTTTAGCTTGCTGCTGTCAAAGACAGCAGCCTTTTATTTACTTGGAGGTTCTATGATGACAACTGATATATCTATTTTAGACAATTCTAACGATGGTCTCTTTACCCACCGTACTCCCGCCGAAGTGATTGCCCATCTTCGTACCAAGCAAGGTAAGAGAGTGTATCACTCTGTGGTTGCTGAAATTCGAGATATGGCACTTGGGGGCGATGCGGGTGAGACCGGTGGTGGGATATCCATTCGAGAGTACTATTATCCCCATTTTAGTGATGAAGACTTTTGCGAGATCTTGCGTGGATTAGGGGAGGGTATCAATGTCGGTTAAAAAAGAAAACTGGACCTTTAGTCCACGTATGACAATTGACCACCTTAAGACCCTACCTAAGAGTGAACAGTCTAGCCTTCTTTCCCTATATGATCGCATGTCTCGCGGTGGCGACGGTGGACAGCTTGAACCATGGGGCTTTCATACGGTTCGAAGTGCTCTCTATCCCTGCTGGTCTAATGATGACTTTAAAGTGGTGGTTGAGTCATTCTCCCCTATGAAACCCCCTAAAGAGCTTGATTAGCTTTCCTCGGTGGGGTATGAGAGGGGAGGACCGGACGCGGTCCGGACCGATCTAACCCTATTCATGGCATAATGATTCGCCTGAGGGGGCCCTGCAACTCGAAGCCGGCTTGCCGGTCTTGGGTTTCGAAATAATATCATCCAATATTGGTGGAGAGGGCAGCTCGCGCGGGTGAATGATGGGAATTGATGAGTCAACAATACTTTCCGGGCATGCCAACAAAGTAAGCGATATCATCAGTATTAATAAAAGTCTCTTTAGCATCAATTTCTCCAACATATTATCACTAGTTTAACTTAAGTATCACTAGTATCATATCAGATGGCCATGGGTGTACACGTAAGTTAACTCAGATGAACTTTCACACTCTACATGATGGTTAACCTATGTTTGTTTTTTAATGTCTTAGAATTACATTCTATGATTCTGTTCTATATTAAAGGTACCTTATGACTTTCAGTATAGAAGAGAATACTTAAAGATGCAATTGCTGTGATTCGAAGGATATTTTCATGCGGTTAACCAAAACTCAGCTTCAACATGTCATTGAAGAAGCGTCTCAATTTGCTGCGACAGCACAGGAAGAGGCGGAGAAAATCAATAGAGAAGCTGGTCCCGGCAACCTAGGTATGTCTCTCGTCGCAGATCAAGAATTTTGGGAAAAACAAGGCATTGTTACAGGTGAAGATCTCGCCTTGTCTGTTTTAGGACAGACGTATTCAGACTATTTCAAAGAGCTTCATGGGTTTCGCCCTAGACATGCTCCGTTTGAAACAGTCGAAGAGTATACCAATGCTATCTCAGACCTAGATGATTATTATGATTCTATGATAGCTCAGAAAGAGTTAGATGGACAAAAACAAGCATCTATTGAAAAAGAAAGACAAGAGCTAACAGCCTTGATGCCTGGTGAATTTGATTTTCAAGATCTTCCAAAATCATCTGGTATGGGAAAAAGAATGGAAAATAGAATAAGGCTTACTGTGGATGACCTAGAAAATATCATTCATGAGGCTATAGATGGTCACCCATATGATGGACCAATCGAAGATTGGGCCGGCGTTGCTAGCAACAAATGGGCACATGGATCTGTTGTAGACCCACAAGGATGGAAAGATAATTGTAAGCTTGGTGGTCAATTTACCAAAGGAAAAGCCCCCTCTATTCTTTCCTCCAAAAAGCTTAAAATGACAGAATCTCAACTTCGGAATCTGATTTCTAGTGTTTTGATTAGAGAGATATCTTTTGGCGGTTTAGATTCAGGAGGAATGGAATCCGGTATTGGTGTCGACACTGGGCCCGGGGCTGATACATCCTCAGCGCCCGATAGCGCTTCAGCAACACCCGAGTCATCAACTTCTGATTCTAGCTCAAGTGATTCAGACTCCGGAGATGGAGAAACTGAATCTAGCGAAGCATCTGCAGCTGGGGAAGATTGTTAATACACATATCTAAGGAGATACATTATTATGAGAATTAGTAAGAGACACCTTTTAAAGGTTATACGAGAAGAGATGGAATCGTACGGCAAAGACAGCCTATCTCTTACTCATCCCGATGGTGAGGGAGAATTATCAGATCCAAAACTAGATTTTGATGAACCTTCTGCGCCGGATGATGCTAAACATCACGTACATCATCATTATCATCACCATGATGATCAGGGTTATGACGCCCGCGAAGATGAGAAGCTAGCTGCTGAGCATGGAGCAGAATCAGCCCATGAACAAGACTACGAGGACCGACGTGACGATGCCGGATTTGAAAAACGACATGAGGCACATCACGAGTCTAGAAGAAGAATTTCTAAAAATCTAATTCGAAGAATCGTACGAGAAGAAAAAAGACGCCTGGCTGAAGACAGCATTGACTCAGAGCTAGACCATCTTAAAAATAACGTTCATGATGACATCGAACATATTAGAGATCTCAAAGACGATATTAAAGATGATCATGAGGAAGAGGTAAGAGCAGAAAAGGAAAAGAGAAAGCACGAATCTCTTAAACGACGAATAAGAAACTCTATTAGAGAGAATACTCGCTCTAGAGTGCGACGCCGGAGACGATAAAATGAAAATCTCAAAACGACAGCTCAAAAGAATCATCAAAGAAGAGAAGGCAAGACTTCATAAAGAAGCATTCCAAGGAAGCGTGCCTAGTGCTATGGTTAACCTTGAAGATGTTGATACCGGCAGAAGTGTTTCTGTTCAAATATCTCCCGTTCCAGAAGCAGAAATGGTAACGCTTAGGTTTGGTAACTCTCTTACTCTTAGTCTTGATACTCAATCTGCCCAAGACTTGGCATCATCAATTCAGGATGTTGCACTTGACTTAGAAGATCTTATCGCCGGAAGAAATCCCGGGGGGAGTATAGGATAATGAAAATCTCAAAAAGACAGCTAAGAAGAATTATTAAAGAAGAGAAGCGAAATATCCTTAAAGAACAGTGGGGTGCAGGATCAATTGAATCACTGAGCCCTCTGGTTACCTTCGGACAAGCCTGGTCCGGATTAGGAAATTCTATCCAAGAACAGATGATCACTGTCGTCAATGGTTACATTGAAAACAATCCGGAAGATGTGTATGAAGTTAATCCTAATGCACTCAATCAAGCAGAGCAAAGGCTCAGAAACTCTCTTAATATTTTAGGACAGTCCAACCCAGATGCTGAAGAGCTTCTAGAAGCTATAGAGTGGGCGATGAATTTACAACTAGAGGGTGAAGAAGAAGTCGAAAGAGATGCTCGAGCAGCAGGAGACAGATAAATGAGAATTACCCTAAATGAACTTCGTAGATATCTCTATGAGGCATGTGCCCTAGCAGAAGAAGAACCTGCAGAATCTTCTGGTATGGATACACTATCACAACTAGTTGCTGCACCCGAAGAAGAGGCTACATCTGATCATTTTTCGGCAGAGGTTCCAGTCCCAGAAGATTATGATGCCACACGCGATCTTTTAGAACAAAATCCGGAGCTTGTAGATTTAGGGATATCGATCGTAATGGACTCAGCCGGAACATCATGTGAAAGATCCACAGCACAGGGTATTATTGATCATCTTCAAGATATGTTGTCCGGGGGCAATCAAGAGAAGGAAGAGTTTTCATTTACCGGGGATGTTGAAAAGTTACCCGGTGATGAAGCATTTGGGATAGGGTATACTGCTGGACAACTGGGAGAATCCCGATATCGAAGTGTTATCCGAGAGCAAGATACGTCTAAGGTAGCACTCGAAGGAGAGCTTTTAGCAGATCTCACCATGACTTCTGATACAATCAGTAAGATTGCTGATGAGATGTATGGTTTGGTAATGCCGGACACACCGTCAGATCCCCATCGCCGCAAAGGCCCAACCTATGGTGACGAACTATCGGACAAACTACAGGTAGAGGCTGACAAACTAGATACTCTTTATGATCGTCTAGAGATATACTTTCAGTCCCGTGATTCACAGCTTCCACATGCAGGAGTTACCTCTGTCGACTCACAGGGTAACATTGCAGTTGCAAAAGGAAAATAAGAATGAAAATTTCAAAAAGACAGTTAAGAAGAATTATTAAAGAAGAGAAGCGGCGATTACTTCGTGAGCAAGAGACAGGTAAACATAATCATGTAGATACCCGAGAGCACCAATGGCCTAGCGCTGATGGTCCGATATCGGACGCTTCTCTAGATTTATCTACTGCATGGGGCGATATGGAAGCTAAAGCATGGTCTGCTGGAGATCCCTCTATGAATCAGGGAGGAGAACTTTCTGATTCTGAGTCTAAGACATGGTGGGTTGAACAGGTTGATAATGCAACAGCAGACCTGGAGATCGCGCTAGAAGAAAGACTCCGGGCTGAATCTATCAAGGTGATGCAAGAGTTTACTGAT
>Ga0209756_1002153_pt1 | contig 17322 bp, 10 predicted proteins | sample ETNvirenome_6_85_FD_184071 | JGI IMG/M metagenome (GOLD analysis project Ga0209756, IMG submission 184071) | Marine viral communities from the Pacific Ocean - ETNP_6_85 (SPAdes) (version 3) | ecosystem: Environmental > Aquatic > Marine > Oceanic | place: Pacific Ocean | collected 2013-06-19
CCTTCAATATTTATAGAGTATTCAATCTCTGCTGTGGCTGCTGTAATACTTCCATGATCTGCATATCTTATAGTTTCATTAGTAGGTGTTGAAGGAGTACTAAGAACATTTGTAACTACACCATTAGTAGTAGAAGGAGTAATCCCTGTTCCTGAAGCTGTAACTTTAAATTTACCTGCTGTTACAGTTCCTGTTGTAGCTTCTAATAAAGCTGCTCCTTTCCATACTCTTATATCTGTTCCAGATCCTGTGTAAGTTACAGCGTTACTATTATTAGTATCAATAGGTATTGCGTGCGCTTGGTTTGTATTTACTACCGTATACGCATCGGTTCCTGATTTAATAGCTGCTATAGTTATCTTATCTGAGGCTACTTCTACTGTGTTATCAGATGATCCACCATTTTCGGAAACACTTACTGTTACAGTTGAAGGGTTAACAAAGTTATCAATATCGGCTGGTACTGCATATGTAAAGGTATCTTGGTTTGCTCCAGTACCATTTGTATAGGAAGTTTCATCAGTAATTCCATCTCCTGTAAACTTAAAGAACGCATCAGTAAAGCCCGCTGAATCTGCTGTTATAGTAACATCTGTGCTTGTACTTGGTGTTGGATTTAAACCGTCAGTATCATATAAAACAGTATAATGGCTAGATTTTAAACTTACATTATTACCCCCTACTCCTGCTGCTCCATCTGCTCCTGTTCCTGCTTTAGTAAAAGAGATGATTCTAGTACTAATAGTATAGTCTCTTTGTAAATCTTTAACTACTATAGTCGCAGTTGCTGAGAACTGATCAGCATCATCTAAAGAATTATCATCTATTGTAATTACACCTGATCCAGATATATTTACATCACTAGTTGCATCGAGTCCTGTTACTGCTGTACATGTTAACCCAAAAGTACTTGCTACTGTTCCACTTGCTGCGTATGTAAAGGCTTCTCCATCTCTTTCTACTGTATAAGTATTAGAGTATGCTGCATAGTTTGAAGTAGTTACTAAACCATCAGAATCTGCTGAGAAAGTATGGGATTCATTAGTTCCCTGAACATTATAAGCCCCTTGTCCTTTTGATATTCCATATTGAGTTAGTACGTAAGTTGAAGCTCCTGTTTTTTGAACCATTCCAATAATAGTATCATTTTGATAGTCTGTATGGAAGGTATTTTTACTAAAGGCTTGATTATCTGCGTCTACTATAGTAATGTTTACTGCTGGGTCTACTATAATTTCCGAATCAGAAGTTAGAGTTCTTACTCTATGATAATGATTAACTGTAGGAGATGTTGTAGTAAACTTAAGTACATTATCGACTGCTAATTCTGGATCAAAGTTACTACTATCCAGTCCTAATATATGATTAGGAGTATGGGTTGCAGTGCTAGTCATATTTGGTGTACAAGTAATTGTTCCTGTACCTGTTGCAAAAGGCGATCCGCCTACTGCATAAAATTGATCTGATGTTTCATCATGTGCTATTGCATAAAATTTATTTAAATGATGATCCATGTAGACATACCCAGTATCTCCACCAGTAGTTGAAGTATGATCTAATCCTGTAAAGTCTAATTGAGGTTGCCCGGTTACTGTGTGTGAATTTCTACCATCGTCGTGTTGTTGATTGGCTGGGCTGAAAGTAACTTTACCTCCATCTATAGAATAACCACCACTAATAGTACCAATTTTATTTATAGTAAAGTCTCCGTTACCAACGGTTCCTTCACTCGGTCCTACTGCTCTTTGGAAATTTACTAGTAGATTAGCTGTTGTAGGCTCAGATCGTCTGTCTTGAACACTTTTCGTAAACACTCTTACATGATATCTACCACTGGTTTTACCGTCTAGGTCTAAAGAAGTATTAGGGGTATCTCCTGCGTGTTTCCAATCTTGCCCATCTTCCGCATAATAAACTTCATACTCTCTAACGAATTTATAAAGGGAAGCATCGTCTATATTTCTAGGAGGATCCCAGCTAAAAGTTATACGGTTTGAAGAGGCATCATTATCGTTTAGTTTAAGTAATGAAGCCTGATATCCTATATTAGTAACTGGAGGTACTTTTAAAGCAGAAGAAGGTAAAAGAACTGTTCGGTCTGGGTTTAAGGCTTCATTCTTATCAATTGAATCAAATTTTGAAGCGTTATATTCTAATGCTTGTATCTCGAATTGGTTACCTTCAGATTCTCCTATTTGTAGTACTCTATATAATTCAGCTTCTTCTTTGGCTTTCCCTGTTGAAATAGCAGATCTTGAAATAACAAACATTGAACTTGTGTCGGGCGCTTCTGAAAAGATAGCACTATTAAGTCCTGCAGTATTTATAGTAAGAGTGCTAGGATCTGCATTATCACTATTATCTATGAATTTAGTTTCGGTTTGTGTGAAAGGAGTCCATTGAACAAAAACCATAATTCCATCTTTATCAAATATATTAACAGCTTTTTCTTCGCTATCAATGGTAATGTCTCCTTCTCCATCTTCCCAGCCTCTGCTAGAAGCAATAATACCATCGGAGTCTCTCCAATTAGTAATCTCATCTCCTCTTACAAAATTAACATTTGATCCTTGAACTTCTATAGTAGCAGTATCTTGTGCTATTATTGCTTTGTATCCTACAAAAGTTAAAGTAACTTGATAGTCATTATAATTATAATCTGTTTCTTTTTCCCATTGTCTATCTAGTTTTATACTTGAAGTAGAAGAACTTGCTTTTATTCTACCGCCCCAACTCTTACCAGATTTTTGGTTATCCATAATCTGAATTATATCGCCAGGTCTTATAAATGCAGCGTTTATACTAGTACCAAAAGTAACAGTATTAGTATGTAAATTATTACTTAAAAGTTTCCATTTACCTAAACGTCTAGCTTGTCCTCTTGATGTACAACCAAAAGCAGTTATAGAATCTGTTTTAAGAAATTCTGAATCTTTTTGTAGTGTTTCTTCTAGCTCTACTATTTCAGATCTGGGTCTATAATAATCTTGTGGATTATTCCAGTTTACTATTACCTGATTAGTTCTAGTCTTATTTGCTGTACCTTCATACTTAAATTCACCATTTAAAACATTACCAGTAGTAAATTGATATACTGGGTCTTTTTCTGAGTCTTGTACAATATATACTTCTCCATTTAACCAATATGTCATTCCTCTAAATATACCCGTTATATCATTTAGTACTTTAAATGCTGCTTGTTGTCCAGCTATTACTAAATTACAGGAAAATCTAGGTTCGTACTCATTAGTTGTAACTGCATCTCCTGTATAATTAACATCATTAGTAGTATATAAACTAAGTAAGTCTGCAGCTGCTATACCTGCAGGCACTAATTCATCACAATATCTAGCTATAGTATATAATTCCCATTTATTAACTTGACTTTGACCTACGTAATTACCTAGTCCATAAATCTTGTTAGTCATTATATCATTATATACCCACGCTGGATTATTACACCAACTTTGATAGAAAGTACCGTCCCAATCATGCTCTACTGCAGTTACTTTTTCTGTTGCACTATTTCTTCTATAGTTGGCGGGAATAAGTACTTGCTCTACTGCTGAAACAGCAGAAGAACCGGAACCTTCATTAGTTATATTTGCCCCTAAAAGAATATTAGAGGTAGGAGATACATTCCTTAAATAAAGATATTTATTAGTAGTATCAATTTTATCAATTAGACCCCCAGTGAATACTGAAGCTGTTTTTGTTCCTGCTGCTGTAGTAGATGATAAGGTTTTTAATGTAGGATCTGTAGCTGATGTAGCTGGAGCGTTTAATGTATAAGTAAATTGTGTCGCAGTTGTTGCTTCGCAATTAAAAGTACCTTCCCAAAAGTCTGCTTCTGCAGATACTCCATCTATTGTTACAGTAAAAACATTGCCGATAGTTATTCCATGTCCAGCCCCGCAGGTAGCCGTTGCTAAATAGCCATCGTCAGCATCACCATTGATAGCATTACCGTCATCGTCCTCTAATTTCGTTTCTTTATTGGCGAATTCTGCTGTTATAGTACTAATAGAAATAGCAGCCTGTTTTACAGAGTCTCCTACTGCAAAATTACTAACACTAGCAACAGTTACTTTACGCCCGTTGTAGTCTATAGGGAAATGATTGCTTGGAATTTGTACTAACTTACCATCAATCTCATAGCCTCTTGAAGGAATACTTGAAAAGGCTTCTGCATCTATAGCGCCTGCTATGTACGCAGTATGGGGGTATTCTAGCTTATCTGCTATTGAAGCTTCTATACTATCTATATAAATTGAGTTTGAGACTTCGTATGTATCATTTGACTTATCACCACCAACTCTTGTTACTTTTATTGCCCAGTCTACCATTCCATTGGCAGCTTTATCATTTTCTATATTGAAACCAAAGGTGTGTGCATACTTACCACTTACTTTACCTTGAAAACCTGTAGTAAATTTGTTAACAGTTTTCAATACTCCATCATTATCTGTATACCTAAAGTCAATATTGAAATTAACATTAGCCGCCCTTCTATCTCCTGATTGGTCTCCTTTTTTCGTAATTTTTACCATGCCTGTAGTAGACATAGTAATTTTTATATAATCGGCATTGTTTTTCTCAAAAGATCCGCTAGATATAGTATGATATTGGGGTTCATTTAATTTTAATTCAGCGCTTCCTATTTCTTCAATTGCAGCGGCTGAGGGGAAGGAATGAAAGAAGTCTGCATTAGGGGTTTGTGTTGCAGTTCCTTTTGCTTCTACAATTCTGAAATTCTGTATATTGGAAGCTGCAGATCGTTGCCCTGTTCGTTGGTTAACATCTCTAATCCTAGTTTCATCTACTAGTATGGACGCGTCTCCGTAAACAAGACCCTTAATTGGCCCTTCTGCTATAGCATCTATAAAGGCTGCGTGTTGCCGAGCAAACATATTATCATCTGCTTCAAACGGTTCACGGCCTCCTCCTTTACCTCCAGAGCCTATAACTTTTATTAAATTTTTATCTTTATTAGCCATTAGTATCTGACCCGATTACCATACCCGCCATATCCGCCATATCCGCCTTGACCATAACTATACCTTCCTGTAGTAGAGTTCAATCCGTGTTTATCTCCATCATTTCTAAATCCACCTATACCTACTAGTTTCCTAGTTTTTGAAACTTGAGATTCATTATTAGAACTAGTAGTAAATAAACTTCCCATAACAGTTTTAGATCCTGTTACCATTCTTCCGTAAACTAAAGGGATAGCTTCTCCTTGTTTAACTGTGTTAATCGGACCCGAAAATAAATAGTTTTCTGCTTGTTTAGCACTATTTCCGTCAGGAGTATCTGGAGCTAGCATCATAGAGGCTCCTCCAAGTAACAAGCCCATTCCTAAATAGGAAGCTCCTTGTAACGCTAAAATTGCAGGAACTGAAGTACCCGCAGCAGCAGCAGCTCCTGCCATAGTAAATGTTCCTGCTGCAGAAATACCTCCAACAGCAGAAGCCGCGATAAATGCTTCAGTTCCTGCAACTGCTGTTGCACCTACCATACTAGCTCCCGTTGCAGCTCCACTAAACATTCCTGGTACAGCAGCGGCTCCAAAACCACCTGTCATAGCTATTAGAGCTACTCCAAGTACCATCATTATTCCTGCATTTTTACTACCAGCAATTACTGGAGCAAAAGTATATGATTGACTCATACTAGGATTTGTTAACATGCATTCTTCTGCACTGACGGGTTCATTTCCAACTAAGACATCATAGCCTTGTATGTTTTCTCCTTCAATTAAAAATTGCTTAAATCCAGAACGTTGGGCTGCAATAGCCTGCATGGCTTCTGCGGGCGAGTTTACTGCTAGGTTCCACTCTTCCCCAAACTTCTCTCCTAATATTCCTTCTAAATAAACTTTTCTCATTGAAATTTCTTATGTCTTAATACTGCTCTGGATATTTGATTCCATATTCCGTGATAATTGTCTCTGCAAGATAATCTTTGTGGAGCGTGATGTAACATCTTCCCTCTACCTACATATATTCCTGCGTGATTGGTAGTGTCTGCGTTCAGTGCCATTAAAATGACGTCATGAGGCTGTAGAGTACCATCTAGTACTTTAGTAAAGCCTTCACTTGCATATCTTTCTAGATAATAATTTTTTCCTTTTTCCCAAAATTCCCACTCATAATCCCAATCAGGTCGAAAGTGGATATCTTGCTTGGCGAAATAATCTTTTACTATTGTATAACAATCATATACACCAAATACAAAAGGTCTTCCAATTAAATCAAAAGACTCTTTCTGAGGTTCTATCTTTACCCACTCATCATTCCAGCCAAAAATATACCAAGGGAGTCCTAATCTATTACATGCAGCTCTATCTACTGGACTGGGTATAGGCTCTGCATGAGGGTGACTGTGGATTACTCCTACTACATCTCCTTCATCTGCGACTGCTTTATAATCATATGGATCTATTACAAAGTCCTGTCTAGGATCTTCTGCTTTATTTTTACAGGGAAAGAATTTAATTCTTCCTTTTCTTACTGCTAATAAGCCACAAGCTTCTTTATCTACCTCTTTATAGACGTAAGCTTTTACTTCTTCTAGTACTGGTTCGATCATTATCCGAAACTTGCTCCTGGGAAACCACCAAAAGGTAGTGCCACATTATCTGTTGTTTGATGTTTAACTCTGGCTTCTGCTTGAGCATTTGATGAGGCGCCTCCGCCTGATATAGCAATTGTTGGGTTGTGTGAATAATTAGAACCTCCATTCGTTACTGTAAACTTTGTAATTACTCCTCCACTTATTGTTGCAGTAGCTACTGCTCCGCTTCCTGTTGAGTCATCACCATGATTCGTAAATGTTATTGTGGGTTGACCAGTATAACCTGCTCCTCCTTGTAGTACTCCATCGACCATCTTTACATGAACTACATCTACTTTTCCACTGTTAGCGACATAGGCAAATCGTTTTGAACACGAGCTTAAACGTTTACCGCAAATATCCCCAAATTCCCAGTAAGATATATTAGTAGGTTTTACTAATTCATCAATAGTATCTCCTGACGTGATTGTATGTGCTCTTGAACATTTATATAGAGTATTTCTACAAGCTTGAATATACCCGTCATCATTATGTGTTCCTGTTGCGCTACTATCTGTCTGAACTACAAGAGTTGAACTTGCTCCACTACCACTTTTAGATTCAATATACAAAGGAACATTTTTATGATTCCAACTTGAAGGAGTCGCTCCTTTAATAACTAACCAGTCTCCTACTGCGAATTCATCTGCAGTTGCTTCTGGTACAGTAATAGTTAATTCATCTGTCGCAAATTCATTTAAAAGGCTAATTGGATATAAACTTCCTATAGGTCTTTGGTATTCTACATAGTCTCCTACAGCGTAGGATACATTATTTTTATATAAAGTTGCCTCTCTATTTGTTTGTTCGTCTTGTCTTCCCCAAAAAGTATATTCATAAGTACCTGGACTAGCTGCATCTTTAGCAATTATATTATCATCTTTATCAAAATATAAAGGATCTCCAACACCTTCAACTAATCTACTATCTTCATTCCAATTACAACCGCCTTGTGTTGTATCTTTATACTTCCAAGGACAGCGTGCTGCTATAATACTTCTTCTAGGTAATGAGATTCCTTCTGCGTCAAATGCAGAAACAAGTTCAAATTCGACTAACATAGCTGTTTCAGTAGATTTTCTTTCTATATAAAATACATCTCGGTTAAATTCTACGGGTGGATTATTAGCTCCTGAACTAGCTTCATTGTCTTTTAAGTACTTTGCAAGAGTCTTTCTTCTAATTACTTTCGCTCCTACTAAGTCGTCCCAATCTGCTAAGTATGTTTTAAAATATTGATTTATATTTCCCATTCGAACTGTAGGACGAGGTAAACTACCTGAGCCAGACCCTCTAACTTCCCAACCTTCGCTTTCTATAGGTAAAGCTGTGTAGGTAGCTGCGCTGTATTTACTTGAAGAACTCGATCCAAAGTCTGCTTCATTATCAAGGCTGTACCAAGTAATATCACTAGTGCCATTTCGACCATCATGGAAAAATAATTTATCTATTCCAGTTCCCCCAATATTACTATCGGGTAGTTCTATCTCATAGACAACAACATATGAACTATGTTGTGATTGCCCCTGTACATCTGTAACTAGAGCATTATTAGTACCTAGTATTGGTTGTGCCATTACTCAAAAACCTCTCTAGCTGTACAAGCTAAAGTATAATAAAGAGTGTTCGGCATAGTTCTAGTAAAATCTTCTATTACTACTGTTACTGCTTCTTCTACATTAACTGTGGATCCTGTGCCTGCTATTGCAGTTGTGTCAGGTACAGTTAATCTGCAAGTATCCACACTTGCAAGAACTATAAAGAACCTATTTAAATTATCAATATCTTCTCTAGTTCTATTATTAAATACTAAACTCCATTTTCTAGGGGTATTATTTATGCCATCTCTAACTCTCATTTCATATCCGTCACCAAATTGTGCTTTAAAAACTCTAGGTTTGGGAGCTTCTGCTATACCTTTATCGAACATTACTGCTGCAGAAAAACCATAAATATTACTACCAGGTGTTGCTCCAGTAACTCTCGTTCCGTTTGTATCAGTATTTATTGTATTAGTTGTTAATCCTTGTGCCATTATCCGCCCCTGCCTCCTGTTCCTTGTCGATTAAGAAGTCCGCCTGGTCTCATTTCTGTTTGTAAATGTTGTTGAACGAGTCCACCAATTGATTTTCCAAGCTGAGCCATGTCTCCACCACCCGAAGCCGAAGTTTGAGACTGTCCACCTTGCATATTTATAGAAACATTTACTGTGTTTCCACCACCGCCTCGTATATCTACAGGAATACTTCTATCGTTTCCTAATGGGACTATTGCTTCTGTACCATGGAGTTTAGCCATATACCCTGAATTTGGTCCTCGTGCTACTCCACCACCTGAGTACCCAGGGCCTGATCGTATTCCACCATATCTATCTCCTGAACCTCCAAATAAAGATTTAAAGCCTCCAGAACCATCGCCCATTCCTGGGAACATAGCAAGCATCATTTTTACTGCTGCTGCTTTCATAAACATAGCCGCTAAATCAGCAAGTACTGATTTGGCTAAATCTTTCATAGAGTCTTTAAACGATTTAGTTCCATCAATCATAGATTGGAACATACTTTGGAATCCATTTGATAAAGTGCTTTGTATACCCCCTAATAATTCTGTTTCAGCTGATAAACTTGCCATTGCTATAGACTCTTCTTTTAACTTTTTTAAATCTAATGTTTTCCTGTCTCCGCCTTCTTTTTCGTGTTTAGCGATAGTTTCATAGTAGTGTACTGAAGCAGGATTCAAATTAGCTATTGTATTTCTATCTATATTCATCATTTGTAGTTTTGCATTATGTTGCCCTTGGATATAAACTCCAGCTATTTGATTTTCTAAATCTAATTTCTGCTCGCCTAATTTTACGCCTTCTTGTTCCAGTTTGAACGCTTGATCAAGATATGCATTGTACTGTTCTTGTGCTTTAGTTATTGGTTGTAAGTACTTGGTGTATTTCTTTCCACCAATCTCCATACTTTCACCTGCTTGAGCTCCTGTTCCGCCTCCTAATAAAGCTCCTCTTACGACCTCACCTTCTGCATCTATGCTAGTTGATCTTATTCCGCTTGCATAACCTGCATAGTCACCTGCCTGCTCTTGGGCTCTTGCTATCATGCCTATATCATCACCAGATCCTTTTAATTGACCTAACCTTGTTGCTCTATTCGCTGCTTTTGCTAATGGACTATTTCCACCTACTTTAAGTAGACGATTAGCTATAGCTAGTTCATTTTTATATGTTCTCGCCCACATTGCCATATCTCTTGCAGATTCAGCCAATTCATGTGAGTTTACTAAAGTCTGGGCTTGGACATCAAGTTTTCTTTTTTCTAATCCAGTAAGTACCTCTTGCGTCTTTACTGCTTGTTCCCCTAATTCAACGGCACTGTTAGCATTTTGAAGTTCTTGATCTTTAATTTCTGCTTGCTCTTGTTCTTTAGCTACCGCCTGAGATAACAGCTTTTGATCCATGTTTAGGATTTTTGTATGTTCCTCTGAACCTTCTTTTAAATCATTAAGCCATTTTGTTCTTATTTTTTCTTCAGCAGCCTGAACAGCCATTCTTGCAGCGTCCACGTCTAGCTTTTTCTCTTGTACTTTTAAGTCAGCTTTATCTTGGTTTGCTGCATTTGTAGCTAAGTCCATAGCAAATTTTGTTCGTACAGCTCCTTTCTCATCTACTTCTAGTTTAGCTTGTGCAAGATCAAATAAATTCTGTGATTTGTTCTCTGCTAATTTAAATCCTGCTTCTTGTAACGAATTTATATTATCCTCTAAGTTTAACTGCTCTCTTAGTTTAGAGACATACATTTTTAAATTTTCGTCGTCTTCTTTACCTTGTTTTATGAGCTCAGCATAATTCTCGCCTTGTGCCTCCCATATCTCTTGTGCTTTTTTAAGAGCATTAAGATTCATTCTACCCATAGTTTGGGTTTTGCCTGACTCTTTGGTAGCTTCTGCTTCTAGTTGTGCTTGAGTTTTAACTCCAGTAATATTGCCATCATCGTCTCTATCCCAGAAGTCAACAGCAAATTTATTTGTCTTGGCTGAACCTGAACCCCATGTTCGTCTACCTAGTTTCTTATCAATATCTCCCCGTTTCTGTCTTCTTTCTTGTTTTCTTATTTCAGTTTCAGCAAACATACCGAATTCTTTAGAAATTCTTATTCTACTAGCATCATCACCAAACATTTGCTGTAACATTGGAGACATCTCTGTCATATCTCCCTCAGCTACTCCGCCGTAAGATTCTACACCATCAAGACCTTTCTTTTTCTGTACAAGACCGAGAGCATCTCTTATGCCTGTTATTGATGCTGTAAGGTTTTTCTCTAAATCTTGATAAGGTACTTGCTTAAACTTTCTTATTGTTTTGTCTAAAGACTTGTTAAGACTTTCTTGGTTTTGTGTAAATTGTTTAGTAGCCATTCCAGCATTGATCATTCCACCAGTTACACGAGTTAATGTTCCTTCCATTGCCTCAGTAATTCTATCTCCCTTCTCCATTGTATCTGCCATTTCTTTAAACGCTGGATTGATCGTAGCTAATTCTTTTGCCATTGCTGCAAATGCTTCAATTACTTCATCATTTTCATCATTTCCTTTATCTAATTCACGATGATAAGCAGCAATTTGTTTTGGTAAATCTGCACTTTGTAATGCATTTCCTAACTGCTCTACTGACATAGTTAGATTCATTAAGTTCATGTGGGCGTATCTAACATCTGACATTCGAGAAAGTTCTTCATTAAGAGTTCCTAAGTCTTCTGTAGTTTTCTTAGTTTCTTCTCGTAATCTTTTTTCTTCTTCGTCTAAATTCATAAACCATTGAACTACAGATATTAAGCCCTGTACTACCATAGCAAATATACCAATCCAACCCATCCAAGTCATAAGCTTCATACCCCATTCAGCAGTAAAAGCCATTGCTCTTTGCTTCTGTTTTTCGCCCCATAATACTAAGGCAGTAGTTGCTTTGTTGACGGCTTGTTTCTGATATTCACCTTTAGATACAATACCTACTTGTTTTCCTGTTGATTGTCTTAAAGCCGCTTCTTGTTGTATTAAGTGACGTCTAAATGCAGCTCTTTCTTGGATATTAAATTTCTTATAAATTCCTGTCTTATCTCTCATATGACGTTTATATGCCGCAATTTGTCTTGCGTTTAATTGATTATCCCCACCTTTAAAAGATTTAACTCCTAAGCCTCTGAGCCCTTTTGCAGAAGTCTGTCTGGCTTTTACTGGATCATCAGTAGCAAACTTTGCAGCCTTCATAGCATCTTGTGCTTCTACCCAAGACTCTTTCATTCTTACATTTGCTTCTTCAAAACGTTTTGTAGAGTTCTCTACCGACTTATTCAAATCAGGTAATAAACTTTTAACAACAGGTATTACAAAAAGACCCATAGCAGCTACAAGAGCCATTGCGTTGTTCTTAAAGAAGTTAATTATTGGCATTAAACCTTCTGCTACAAAAACTTGAAACTTCATCATCAATTCATCAATTTCTTTTGTAAGCTGTCCTAGTGCAAAAGCATCAGGATCCATAACTTCCCCAATAATCTTATATTTTGTTTCTGCTTGATCTAGTACATCATTTAAAACCGCTTGGGTTCGTTCATATGCATTTAATTGATCTTTGGTTTTACCGATTGCTACTCCATATTTTGTCGTTGCGTTTTCTAGTCTTAAAACGATACCTAATTCGTCTAAGAGTTCTGGTTCCGCTTTAGTAACACCTCGAATTAACCTATTAAATGAGTCCGTAACATCTCTACCAAGTGCTAATGAAGCATTTTTTGCTGCCTCTCCAAGCTTTTCTAACGCTCCCGCACTTAACCCTGCTGCAACACCAATAGCCACACCGCTAGCTGCCTCTTTAAATTGCAGCATGTTGCCTGTAGCTTCTTGTACGTTTCGGGTAATAGTTTGGTATGCGACGCCTGTAACGGCTCCGAATTGTTTTTGACCTTCGATGAGGTTTCGAGTCTCGAATGAGCTCTTTAAAAATTGGAATGCAGCTGAAACGGCAAATACTTGAGCAGCAATTGTTGCATAGACAGCAACTATACCACCTTGCATGGTTTGTGCTTGCTTACTAAAGTTTTTAGTTGCGTTTGATGATTGCTGAGTTACACCCTTTATTCGTCTATCAGTACTTTGAGAAGCATTTCCAAGCCCGCCCATTTCTTTAGCGAGTTTTTGTGCTTCTTTTCCTGTGACTTTAAAACTACCACCATCTGTAGTGGTAATTACAATCTCAGCGGCGTGTATCTTTTTGCCTTTTGCCATTTTATGTTTACTTCATTCCTCGCCTTTGTTGGGCGTCTTGCTTTCTTTTAAGCGACTCGTTGATATTTACCATACTTGCCGACTCTATAAACTTTAAGAAAAAGCAAACAGTTCTTCTATCCGCAACGGGGATCTGATTTATATTTAACAGAGGTTCTAACGCGGACCAATCCTTCCCCATGTATTGACCACTGGCTCCGTCCCACTTATCAGGTAACATTAAATGGATAAGAAACGCTTCCTGTACTTCTAGAGGAAAATCATCTAGCTCAGGAGGCATTTCGTCAATGTTAGGGTCTTGACCTAACTGATCCATCATTTGAAGATATTGATCAGTAGTTATACTGTCTTGATAATACCTATCAATTAAAGCAAGTATCCATTCTACTTGCTGTTGGTAAAATTTTCAAGATCACCCACCATTTCTGTAACCCAAGTATCAAAATCGGGAGAATTCTTCATTAAAACTTCTACATTTTCTTGTGTAAAGTCTAATTCGGATTCTTCTTGTTCAGGAGTTAATTCACCTAGTAATAGCATATTTTTTGCAAATCCTAGTTTAAATCCTGTCCAACCTTTAATAACTGCTTTAGTGTATTCTTCTAAAAACTTATCATCGTCCATCTGTTCTTCATAACTTCTAGTCTTCTTATTGAAAACTTGTTTTGTACAACGATTTCTGAGTTTCATTAGTTCTTCCCTTGCTAAGTAGCAAAGTGATACACTAAAATCATCACACCCTGGGTATTCAAACTCTACAGTTTTACTGGGAGTCATAAGACTCTTAAGCGATACTGGTTGAGCAGGTGTCTTTTTTACTGTTGTTTCGTTCATTCTGTTCTATTCCTATAAAAGGAAGGCCGGGGGTTGCCCCCCAACCTTATATTGTTAATTTAAGTTACCTACGACTGGTATGTAACTACTACTTCTGATTCGCCCGATGCTATCGCGCTGTCAGAAATGTCTTTAGGTAATCCGTGGAAATTTACATCTAAACTAATCACATCTTCAATAGAGTGCGTTGGCAACTCTAAATGTGCTTTTGGAATAGATACATCTATACGAGGTGTTTGCCCCGCTCCACCGATTGAAAAGTCTAAATCGAAAGCATTAGTAATTGTACTTGTGCCTTCTAATAGATCTTCAAATAATTCCGCAGATCCTTGATCTACAGTATTAAGATAACAAGTAAAGTTTCCACTTACTGATCTTGTACCCATAACATGTCCTAGAGGTTGGTTAACAACTCCTAGAGTTTCTGGTGTTAAATAACTAAGATTATTTTCAATAGTTATATTTCCACCTGTTAGGGTTAGTAAATAAGTTGAGTCGGAACCTATAGATTCTCCGACTGATTCAGAAACATCATATGTTGCTGTCATACTTGTTAATTTTTGTCTAACAAAGTTAGAAGTACTAGTTACTCCTTCGTTAATAAGACCCATCTTTGTTTCACCGTCTGTTGTAGTATCGAGAGCTGCTTGTTCTGATATAATTGCTCCTTGACCTGACCAAGCAACTTGTGCTAGTCCGTCAATGTCAAAGTCTATCGAAGCAGACCCTACTGAACAATCTGCAATTTTGTAAATTGTTACATTACCATCAGCAGCAGTATCATACTGTGATACTGTTGCGTCATTCGCTGCTCCAAGCACAAAGAATAAATCAAATACTCCAAGTGCTACCATGTTTGAATTTTCAAAATTAAACACGTTTGGTTCCCAAGATGAAGCTGTTGGTGCTCCCGTTCCACCTGTTGCTAGGTTATACGTGGTTGCACTCATAGCGCCCCATAAAGGTCCTTCTACTGCAAACTTTTTGCTAGTACCTGCGTGTCCATTAGACACATAAGCATTTGCGTTTGCACTTGTAGTCGGTCTCATATAAGTACTGAAACTCCATTCAGCAGGAGCAAAAGAGTCATTGAACATAGCTCGTCCTCTCTTACTTCTGAGGTTTGACCCATCTGCAGCCTCGTTCAGAGTAATCTCTGAAGTATTGGTTGCCTGGCTGAATGAAAATCCATCTAGTACGGGTATTTCATAAAGTGCATCGTCTGTGCCTACTGCACTCGCGTGAAACTTCATAAATACTTTGGTATCTCTACTAAAATGAAATGCCATTATTTTCTCCTATCGTTCTCTGAAAAGAGCCTTGCTATATGTTTATAAAGCTTAGCCATTTTCTAGTATCGGATCTCTACGACGACTTCTCCTACGCCGAGAGGCTCCAAAACGCCTTCGTCCGTGTCGACTGTCAGAATTGTTGTCTGAATTGTCGTATGGGACGCTCCTGTTGAATCCGTATATGTGATTGGATCATAATCCTCCATTACAGTTTCAACATCTTCTAGTAACTCTTCTAGTGCTAAAATGACGTCATCATTGTCGTTCACATAACATCTAATAGTTACTCGTAAAAATCTAAAGCGGAATCCTCCGCCATCATATTCTCTAGTCTCTCCACCCGCTCCTACTTGGATAGATGGAAATTCCGTTGTTTCGTCCCAAAACCTAAGTCTGGGACTGACATCTGCAACAGCTGTTCTCATTGGAGGACTGCCGTTTAATGTCTGTTCTAACTTCTCTGCGATTGCTCCTACTATGGCTCGTCTACGCGTTGAATATTTTCTTGCTGTAGTTGCGTCCATTATACTCTCCTAATCGTATGAGGTTGTCTCCCTAAAATCGCCGTTGCTATCTCTCTGATACTTTCCCCAATTATCTTTCTAGGATCTCTCATTGTACTACCTTGTTTAAAACCTGGCTCAAAAGTTTGGTATGGATTCTTCATATAAGTATAGTCTACTTCCGTTCCTCCTCTCGGCCCTTGAGTAACCATCTGTACCCTAGCTGAGTTTGCAAATCTACCTGTTCTATAATTTAAAGCAGGTGAACCCATATTCATTGCAACTTGTTGAGGTAGTGCCTCATTAAGCAGGTTTCTTAAAGCTACAGGGCTTTGGGCTACTTTACTTTGTGGTTGTGTTCCCGCCGCTCTTCTTCTTTTCTGTGTTCTATCTGTGGCTGCTCTTGCTAAAACGATACCTTTACTTATAGTCTTAGCTTTTCTTTTACCCGCCTTTTCTTTTGACTTTTTCCTAACTTTAGCGTCTTTATTTGCTTGTTTTAAAAGTCTTTTATTTACTTTTAATCTAAAATCGGGTCTAGTTCCTTTAATTTTTAAAATCTGCTCAATCAAGTTTTTCTTTACTTGATTTTCTATTATCTTGCCTCTAGGCGTAGATCCTGACATCTCTGTCCATTTTGCTAATTCTGTCTTTTTACTGATTCCTTTTAATAAAGCAGGTTTAACTTCTCTTTCAACAAAGGCTTTTATATTTTTCTCTATTCCAGGTCTATCATAATTACCTTCTTGAAAGTCTTTATTACCTTTAGGATCTGTAGCATGTATATGAACAACTACTTCTTCATTAAACTCCCATTTATCAGCAGTTCTATATTGAGCTAACTGATATCTGTTCTCTAAGTAGTTTGTAATCATGTCTCTTGCAACAGTTACTTTGTTTGTTATTTCTTCAGAGTATGTTTTATCTGCTGTTGTTGCCTTCATTTGCTCAAAGTTTCTAGCCATAGCTAAAACTGCGACTGTTGTCTGGTTTTTAGTACCTTTTGGTCTAACTATTCCCATCTTTTCGCCATCAGTTCCTACAACCTGACCGGCAAATACTTCCATTGCCTCTCCATGTGCTTTAACAGGAGTAACTTTACCTTTCGCTTCCCGCATAGTTGTATCGCCACTACCACCTTTCATTCGTGCGGCTGCGTGTTCACAATACCTAGCAAATTCTTTAAAAGCAACAGTTCTTGCATTTGAATAAAGCTTTTTAGTACAATTATTTACTAAGTTATAATACTTACCTGTCCCATTACCATTATCATCAATATACTCTTTCATTGCTCCTATGGTACCTACTTTCAATAGTATTGAGATTGCACTGCCATCGCTTCCTGACATATTACTTCTTTGAAATTCAGCAACACCTTTCCAAGTTGACCGCCATATTTTAAAGATTTCGTCTTTTATAAGCATCTTTTCTTTAACGCCTTTTTCTGCGCAGTCTCTAAAACATTCTCTTAATGAGCCACCAAATGCAGTTTCTACATCTAAATCCATTTGTGCACACTCTGCTTTACTAAATCCGTTTTTCTTTTGGTACTCTAAATAGTTAGCACTTATATTATTTGCTAATGTTGCTCTACAGACAGGTAAACTATAAGTATATCTATGCTTATGGAGACGATCAAAGATGCCTCTTAAGTTCATATCTATTTGTTCTATCAGTAAATCTGCGACATCATCAATCATATCACGACTCTATGTAAATCTAGTACTCTTTTGATATGATCTGGAAAGTCAGTACTATTTCGAAGACCTGCAGTAGACTGATTCTGTACACTT
>Ga0209756_1002160_pt1 | contig 17273 bp, 23 predicted proteins | sample ETNvirenome_6_85_FD_184071 | JGI IMG/M metagenome (GOLD analysis project Ga0209756, IMG submission 184071) | Marine viral communities from the Pacific Ocean - ETNP_6_85 (SPAdes) (version 3) | ecosystem: Environmental > Aquatic > Marine > Oceanic | place: Pacific Ocean | collected 2013-06-19
CACAGTGATTCACAACGGAGCAGATATAGAGTATATATCAAGACAGGGACCCTTGGAAAACAAGCTTTTAGACAAATTCGAGAATACTTGGTGCTGTGCTTCTTCATGGAGGCCACACAAGAGGTTGCAGGAAAATGTTAGATATTTTTTAGAACACTCCGGAGAAAAAGATTGTCTGATTATTGCCGGTAAATCAGAAGAGCCTGTACCTAGAAACGATAGAGTGCTTTATGCCGGCGAATTAACAATTCCACAGTTAACTTCTTTATATAAGAGGTCAAAGTATTTTATTCATTTGGCGTGGCTTGATCACTGCCCCAATGTCGTCGTTGACGCAAGAGCAGCCGGCTGCAAAATTGTTTGTTCTTCTGCCGGCGGTACAAGGGAGATCGCAGGAGCAGATGCAATTATTGTTGAAGAGGACGAGTGGAACTTTGAGCCCGTAAAATTATATGAGCCTCCAAAGCTTGACTTCAGCAGAAAAACAAGCAATAATTGGGAGGTCGATATCAATATTACTACGACGGCTAAAAAATATAAGAACTTTTTGTTTTCAGAGGCGTCTAAATGAATGCTATCTTTATAACAGTGCGCACGGGCTCAACCAGGCTGCCCAACAAAGCGCTTTTAAAAATCAAAGACGAAACAACCATTGAACATTTGATTAAAAGGTTGAAGAAATCTAGTTTAGCAGAAGAGATCGTACTTTGTACCACTACGCTCGCCGAAGACGACATTTTGTGCGAATTAGCAAGTAAAAACGGTATAAAACACCATCGTGGTAGCGTAGAAGACAAACTAGAACGTTGGAACGGTGCTTCGAAGCAATACAACGTCGAGTTTTTTGTAACAGCCGATGGAGATGATCTGTTTTGTGAACCGGAACTTATAGATCTGGCCTTCGAACAATACAATAACAGTAAGTGTGATTTTATTAAAGCTGAAGGTGTAATCTGCGGATCGTTTACGTATGGAATTAAAACATCGGCGCTAGCGAAGGTCTGTGAGATAAAAAACACCGACAATACAGAAATGATGTGGGTGTACTTCACCGATACCGGTTTGTTTAATGTGAGAGACCTGCAAAACATACCAAAAGACTTTTTAAGAACAGACATAAGAATGACACTCGATTATTTAGACGATTTTGTATTTTTTGCAAGAGTTATAGAGTCGTTTGATACAGAGGACTTCTCTCTAAGAGATATTGTACAACTAATTGATGAAAAACCGGAAATTAAAGAGATTAACTTTTATCTCGAAGAAGAGTGGAAAAACAACCAGCTGACAAAAACTATTTTGGAATTAAAATGAAACGAATAGATATTGACCTACATAACCAACATTGTAAAAAAGAAAACAAGTGTCGACATTTTGGTTTAATGTTTATGCTAAAAAACTATGTTTTCACTGATGATAAAAATGCTAATTTCTATGACGACACATATAACGAATGGTTTAAAAAGCCCAACTTCCCAGGTCATTTCGTAAGTTTTAATTCCAATCCTCCTCGACACCCTTCTGCTGTTATTGACTTGCGCCAATATAAAGACTTTGAGTCATATTTTTCTAAACTATCTAAAAACGTTGTTCGTGATTATAAAATAGCAGAGAACAACAGATACATGGTAGAAGAATTTTGTTATGACAACTATATTCCTGATATACACGAGATACATCAATCAACTTTGAAGAGAAAGAACAAGATGAACCCGTACTATCTTCGAAGTATTGAAGAAATGGGGGGATATCCAAAAGAAAAGAAATCGCTTGAATCTCCGGACTGTGATTTGCACCATACGAAGTGGATTGGTGTGTTTAGATATCTAAAGAGTTACAAACAGGGAGAAGTCACGACAAACAAAAAATTGATTGCTTATTGTGGCCTCGCACGCGATGGCGACATTTCTGTTATAACTTTTCTTTTTGGTCATAATCAATATTTAAAAAGTGGCATAATGTTCTATTTGCTTATTAACATTGTTAAAAATGTTGCTATAATAGATAAAAGACCAACTTGTCTTCACTATTGGAGCATGAGTGGGCTTGAGGAGCCTGAAATTGTTTCTTGGAAAAAAAGAATGCTTTTTGAACCGGCTTATTTGTACTCAAAACCGATCAGTTCGGGGGAATAGTTTAATTGGAAAAACGTTTATGTGTGCTATGATTGAGAAGCTGGCAGTTCAAATCTGCCTAGAGGATATCTTCTATATTTTAACTGGAAAAATATTTCAATCGCACATGAGAGATGAGGGTTCGACTCCCTCTACCTCCACTAATTTATAACAAAGCAAATGAAAAAAAAATCAAAATATCTGGGAAATGAATTAAATTATTTGGCGAAAGTGCTAAATTCTGAAAGCTGGACGTCAACTGGCGGCAGCTGGAATCAAGCGCTAGAAAATAAATTTGCCGAAACGTTCCAATCTAAATATGCGATAACTTTTAATTCTGGTACGTCAACATTGCATGCTGCTTTGCTAGCTGTTGGAGTAAAACCAGGAGATGAGGTATTATCTCCAGCTTTAACAGTTATAATGGACACGACAGCAACAATTCATGCAAATGCCGTTCCTGTGTATGTTGATGTTGACCCAGAAACCTTCAATATGGATCCCGATGACTTAGAGAGAAAGATCACTCCGAAGAGCAAAGCCATTATAATCGTTGCTTTGTATGGATTACCATGCAATATGGATAGAATAATGGAGATTGCGAACAAATACGGCCTACCTGTTGTTGAAGACAACGCACAATGTTTTTTGGGCGAATATAAAGGAAAATTGGCCGGCACATTTGGTAAAGTTGCAAGCTACAGTTTTGAAAACTCAAAACACATTTCTTGTGGCGAAGGTGGAGCAATTACGAGCAATAGTAAAGAATTAGCGACTGCTGCCCGAAAGATTTCTAATCATGGATTCATAAATTCAACAGCGAAAGAAGGCCGCACTAAACTAAACTTGGATGTTTTTCAAAATCCAAATTACAAAAGACACGATGAAATAGGCTGGAATTACAGATTATCCGAATTTAACGCTGCTGTTGCTTTGGCGCAACTTGAAAGGATTAATGACATAGTTGAGACCAGGATTAAAGTTGCAAACATGTTTTTAGATGCAATCAACGAGACAAATTGTGGCTTTTTAGTTCCGCAGCTTGAACCAGAAGGATATAAAAGCTCATATTGGTCGTTAGCTCTCCTTTTCGAAGAAGAGAGGTGCGGTCTAACTTGGCAAGAATTTAGAAAAAGATATGTTCAGAACGGCGGCGATGGAATATACGGCGCCTGGAGTGTTCCGTACCTAGAACCGGTAATGGCCGACGGCAATTTTAAAAAGATGAATCCTCTTTTATATGAAAATATCTCATATCATAAAGGCTTATGTCCAGTTGCTGAAAAAGTGCAACAAAAAATCATGCAGTTTAAGACGAATTATAGAAATCTAGATCTTGCACAAGAGAAGGCTGATATTTTTAAGCAGACTATATTAGAGGTCATGTAAATGACAAGAAGAGTTATAATAGCCGGCTCAGAAGGCCTTATTGGTCGTTCTGTAGCTGATTTTTTGGTTAAAGCTGGCGATGAGGTAATCAAGTGTGATATACTGTTAGGACACGACTTAAATAACGAGAACTTTGCAAGAAGCTTCTTCGAGGCGAATAAAGCCGATGCTTTGATCAATTTATTCGCTTTAAATGATCATATCGATACCAAATCAAGCTCTACAGGCCTTTTTGACGTTAGTTTGGAGTCTTTCGAGGCTTATTTAAGGTGCAATCTTGTTAGCCTCTTCTCTGTTTGTAGAGAATATGCAAGAAATAATAAAAAGGGATCGATAGTAAATTTTTCTTCAACTTACGGTTTAGTTTCTCCGCAGCCTGACTTATATGAAAAAAATAACCCAAAAGATATAGGATACGCAGTATCGAAGGCAGGCGTTCCACAATTGACAAGATATTTGGCTGTTCACCTGGCACCAAACATAAGAGTCAACTGTGTTGTACCCGGAGGGGTCGAAAGAGGTCATAATCCTGATTTTAAAAACAAATACGGCAAAAAAACGCCACTTGGTAGAATGATGAATGTAAAAGAGTTAAATGGTATCGTAAAATATCTGATATCAGAAGAATCTAGCTATACGACAGCTAGTACAATATGTGTCGATGGAGGATGGACAGCATGGTAGATTTTAAGAAATTATCAAAACCTTATTTTATTGGTGAAATAGGAATTAATCACAACGGAGATATGCAAATAGCAAAAAAGCTTATTGATGCTGTTAATGCCTGCGGATGGGATTGTGCGAAATTTCAGAAAAGAAATCCGGATGTTTGTGTCCCCGAACATCAAAAGAGTGTTGTTAGAGAGACTCCATGGGGAACAATGACATATCTTGAGTATAAACACAGGATTGAGTTTGGAAAAAGAGATTTTGATCTTATCAATAAATATTGTGCAGAAAAACCGGTAGATTGGACAGCTTCTGTTTGGGATTTGGATAGCTTGGAGTTCTTGTTGAGCTACGATACTCCTTTTTTAAAGATCCCATCCGCTTTGATTACTGAGACAGAACTCGTAAGCGAGTCTGCTAAATCGGGTAAACCGATGATAATATCAACTGGCATGTCAACGCTGGAAGAAGTTGATAATGCAGTCAATAATGTATTGAAACATAACGATAACCTTGTAATTATGCATACAAACTCCAGCTATCCCACTCCTAAAAACGAATTAAATTTGAGGTTAATACCAATGTTAAAAGAACGATATAACTGTGTTGTTGGTTATTCTGGCCACGAAAAAGACTTAGAACCAACAGTTATTGCAGTATCTCTTGGCGCACAAGTTGTTGAAAGACACATAACTTTGTCACACGATATGTGGGGAACAGATCAGAAAGCTAGTTTAGAAATACATGCTATGGACATGCTTATAAAAAGATGTGAGGACGTGAGTATTATTCTCGGCAGCCCAGAAAAGATGGTAACTGAAAGTGAATTACCAATCAGGAGAAAACTAAGAGGTACTTGATGGCTAACAACAAGCAAATTTGTATTTTATGCCGCGGCTCCTCAATGCCATATGCAGCAAAATATTTTCATGATTTAGACAAAGACATGATAGTTGTAAATGAATTTAACGAAGAGTTAAAGAATGATTTTGTTGCGCGTTTATTCGAGGAAAAAGATGTTGTGCATATGGTAAGCCGTGACACAGGTTTAAGCGATCTAAGACCAGAATATTATAAAAAATATAATATTACAAAAGCTGTTTTAAACATTTTTGAAGATGAATACAACAAAAGATCTTCAATGCGGAATTTATTGGAGAATAATGGTCTAAAAACCTCTTGTCTCCCTGATACAATGAAGCCTTTCCAAAAAGAAGGAGGAGGGTTTCCAACAACTGGTGTTATATCAGTTGTATATTCTACAGTTGTTTTGGGAAAAAAAGATATTCATATTGCCGGCATGGATTTTTATGAAAAAGATTATTATGTCGATATAAGAGCAAATGATCATCAAAAAAGAAAAGGAATGGTCATGAAAAATTTTATAGAACCTTTTATGCAAAAATTTCCAGAAGTAAATTATACCTTTTATACTAATTCTTCTTTTAAAAGTAGCTTGAACAATGTTATAATAGTGGATGAACAAAGTAGGAGTGCGTATTGAAAATTGTTTCCTTAACATTAGCTAGAGGTGGGAGCAAAGGTGTGCCGAGAAAAAACTTAGTGCTTCTCCAGGGCCGGCCACTAATTCATTACGTTATCGAAGCATCAAAAGCTTCAAGAGTTGATCAAACCTGGGTGAGTACAGAAGACAAAGAAATTGCCGCTGTTTCACTTTCTCTCGGCGCCAGTGTTATTAACAGACCTGATCACCTTGCTACTGATACTTCAAAGTGTGAAGAATCACTTTTACATTTTGCTGAAAATGTTGATTTTGATATTATTGTATTTATACAAACGACGTCGCCACTTGTTACGAGCGAGGACATAAATAAAGGAATCGATTTATTGCAAACCGGTAAATATGACTCAGTTTTTAGTGTTACAGAAGAACACTGGGTACCAAAATGGACACAAAATATGACTCCTATTAACTGGGATCATTTTAAAAGACCGAGAAGACAAGAAATGGAAACAACCTTTATTGAGAACGGCGCATTTTATATAACAACAAAGAATTTTTTGTTAAAGCATAAAAATAGATACGGCGGCAACATAGGATATGTCGAAATACCACTATCTAGAAGTTTTCAAGTTGATTCGCTAGAGGAATTAGAACTAATAGGAAAGCTTTTATGTTGATAGCAGAGATAGGATTTAACCATCTTGGCAAATATAAAATTGCTGATCAGTATTTAGACGTGCTTTTACAAAGTGATGTTGATGCAATCACATTTCAAATCAGAGAGCCGCTTCACAGAGAAAAAAAGCCTTATAGATATTTTGATGATGATAAATATCAGCACTTGTTTAAAAGAATAAAAGATTGCAATAAAAAAGTTGGCGTCGCCTTAGCAAATCCTGAATATATATCATTTTTTGAAGAATTGAATGTTGATTTTTATAAAGTTATCAGGAACGATATTACTAATAAAAATTTGTTAAGAATGTTAATCAAAACTAAAAAAAAGATTTATGTTTCAACGGGAATGTCTTCCGAGGAAGATATATATATGTTTAACAAATTTGTAGGAACACAAAGAGAACAGTTTAGTTTAATTCATACGCAATTATCTAACAATATTGAAGATTGTAATTTGAAAAGCATTCAGGCCATGAAAAAGTATGGGATGGATGTTGGATATGGCAGCCACTGTCCTGATGAAAATACTATTTTTATGGCTTTGTGTTGTGAGCCTTCGGATATTTTTATTTATGTGAAGGGGGACGAAGATGCTGATTATCCGGATAAGTATCATGCTGTAGCGATAAGTAAATTTCCTTTTTTGATTAACAAAATTAATGATTACAAGCGCGCCATGGGATCTGGCACAAAGGAAACTATGAATAACAAAATTGAGAGTTTGAAAAAAAGATGAAAAAAGCAATTGTATTGGCAGGAAGCCGCGGAATAGGAAAAGGGATATCAGATTCTTTAAAACAATTAGATATGCGAGTGGTGAGCACTTCAACGAAAGATTTAGATACTTCTGATCTTCTATCTGTTCAAAAATTTATTGATAGAGAAAAATATGCAGATATTTTAGTTTTAAATACTGGAGGGCCGCCTGCACAAGATTTTAAAGATATAACAAGGGACGACTGTGAAAAATATCATAACCAATTATTTTATAGTTTTTTTAAGATTTTACAAGAAATACACTTGAACGACAATGGATATATATTTTTGATTTCTTCTTATAATTTAAAGGAACCTAGTGGAAAATTATTGCTGTCTAACGCCTACAGAATAGCGTTTACGAGTGTGTTAAAATGTTTAAGTAAAGAAGTGGCGAAGAGAAATATTACTACAATTAATATAGCGCCCGGCCCTATAGATACAGACAGATTAAGAAATTTGGTAGATGACATGCCGGCCTTAGAGAAGAGAATACCTCTTGGCCGAACCGGCCGTGTTGAAGAAATCGGTGATTTTGTCAGATCAATAATAGAAAACAACATAAAATATTTGACTGGCGTGACTATAAATTTTGATGGCGGGAAATCGAATTATGTTATCTAACGAGAATTCACAAATGACTTATATTGTAGATATTGACGAAACGATTTGTTACTACGAAGGCGACAGAAACTACCCCGAGGCCCTTCCTCTTATAAGTAACATTGAGAAGATTAACAAGCTATATGACAGCGGAAATACTATTATTTATTGGACGGCTAGAGGTACAGTCACAGGCATTAACTGGCGTGAAATTACTGAAAATCAATTAAAACTCTGGGGCGCCAAATATCATGAATTAAATTTCTTCAAACCAAACTACGACGTGTTTATATGTGATAAGGCGATTAATGCACGTCAGTTCTTTGAGGATGTAAATGTATAAAAACATTAAAGAACTTATTAGCAAGAAGAAGCATGATGAAGCAATTTTTCTTGGCTGTGGTCCATCAATTAACGAATTAACGCCTGCCGCATGGCAAAAAATAGATAATTTAGATGTTTGGGCTTCAAATAACTGGTTTGTACACGATTTAATTCCTGATTTTCATCACCTGGAAGTCAAACTACATCGTAACGGTGAGTTTGCGAAAAAAATGGTAGAACTAAAAAAAGATGAATATAAAGATGTTAATTGGATTCTAGATTCAACAAGACCGTATCTTTATGATATAGTAAAAAATGATTGGTTCGAGAATATATATTCGTATCAAAAAGAGTATAGAGAAGAAAACGGATTTTATACTCCAACGGTCGATAAAGTTCAAGTTAGTTATATGGCCAGCCTGACGATTGTTTTAGACCTCATGCAAAAAATGAATTATAGAAAGATTTATTTCTGTGGAGTCGATCTATATTCTTCTGAATATTTTTGGACTGGAAACGAAAAATATGAAAAGTACAACATACCGTATCTAATCAGCACGTGCAAGCCAGACGAACGTCCAAGCACGGCACCGCACACGACTTTAAAAACAGCCAAGTTTATAAAAGAATTTGGAGCACACAATAACATTAATTTTGTTAATTTGTCGAAGAAGAGCGAATTAAGAAATTATATTCCAACAGAGGAATGGTAAAAAAATGGAAAATTTAAAACAGAAAAAAATAGATAAGTTCACAATGAACTTGGATTTAGAGGACAACGGCATCTCCCACTCTCTTTATTATCAGGGAACAAGAGAAAAGGCGTTTATGTCAATTTTGCGCGACACTGTAAAAGAAAACGATATTTGTGTAGACCTCGGCGCTAACATTGGTTACACAACTCTCTTTATGCTGGACAAAGTCGGTCCTTCCGGACATGTCTATGCAATAGAACCAGATTCGCACAATACTAATATATTAAAATCTAATATCGAGTTAAACCACTTTATGCAGAATACAACAATTGATACATGTGCGATATCGGATAAAGACGGGACTATTGACTTTTGGATAGCGAAGCAGCCAAATCTGAATAGCGTTAAAAAGACGGAACATAGCGTACGCAAAGAAGAGGTGGTATGCTTTTCTCTTACGTCTTATCTTCAAGAAAAGAAATATCCAAATTTTATTAAAATGGATGTCGAGGGCCACGAAGTCAAAATTTTTGAAGGCGCCCTAGACTATTTTATAGACAATAAAGGAAGAACAAACTTTTTGGTTGAGGTCCATCCTCACTTTTATGATAAAGACAATGACTTTGGCAAGATTCTAAAAGAGTATTTTAAAATAGGCTTTAACTGCGCTGCAGTGGTTTCAACTCCAATTGCGCAGCCATCTTTATACAGAGAAAATGGATATAATCCTGACAGAATTGTGCATACTGATGGTTTCATGAGGGGTATATACACTGATATTGAGAATGAAGATATGATTGAGTTTACCTGTAAGCCTCACCACGAAGCCGGTAGCAAAAAAATTGCAAGAAGTTTTATGATAGGGCGGGAGAAATAGTATGACGCATAACGAAAAAATAAGTATATTGGTTCCCACTAGAGACAGAATTAACACGACGCATGGAAATTTTGTTAATAAACTTATAACATCAGCTGAAGATACAGCAGATGATTTTAATTCTATTGAATTTGTTTTTTATATCGATGAGGACGATAAAGATAGTCAAAATTATTTTGAAAATTTAAATTATAGTAATGTTGACTTTGTCTGCGGAAAAAGAATTGTTTTGAGTGAAATGTGGAATCAGTGCTATGAGATCAGCACTGGCGATATTTTATTTCATTGCGGTGACGATATAAGATTTAGAACACATGGTTGGGATAAAATTGTAAGAGACAAGTTCAACGAATTTGATGACAGAATACTTTTTGTTTTTGGTGATGATGAGAAAACGCAGCTTGGTACTTTTGGTACACATGGGTTTATTTCTAGGAAATGGGCGGATACTGTTGGTTATTTTGTTCCTCCATATTTTTCAAGTGATTATAATGATACATGGTTAAACGATGTTGCTAAAATGATTGATAGGTGGTTTTATGTAGACATAGTTACAGAACATATTCACCCTAGAGCACCGGTCGATCGCAAAGACCCAAGCTTGGGTAAAAAGTATGTTTGGGATAAAACGCATAGAGAAAGACTACAAAGAGATCAACGAGACCGAAACGCAAATTTATATTTGCGTTTTAAAGATGAGCGAACAGAGGACGCAAAAAAATTACAGAAGGTTATAGATAATTTTAAAAAAATATAACATTCAAACGTTTGACGCCGTCAGATCACCCGACCCATCCAGGATATGAAGATGCTTTGTACGATTGATACTACGAAAAGAATAATTGATTGGCTAACCGCTTATTCAGAAAGTTCTGGATTAAATACTTTTGTCGTCGGGGTTTCTGGGGGAGTCGATTCTGCTTTAACTTCAACATTATGCGCAGAAACAAATATTCGAACAATTGTTGTATCTATGCCAATCCACCAGAATCAACATCAGTTGAGCAGGGCGAGGAAGCATATAGAATGGCTTAAGTCAAAATATAAAAATGTAATCTCGGTGGAAAAAGATTTGACACCTGTTTTTGAATCTTTTCGAAGCACTCTTCAGGATATAACATCAGATTTAGCATTGGCTAATTCTAGATCTAGATTGAGAATGACCACACTATACCAGATCGCGCAAGTCAATACGGGCTTGGTCGTCGGTACAGGAAACAAAGTAGAAGATTTCGGAGTGGGATTTTTTACAAAATATGGCGACGGGGGAGTTGATATATCTCCAATTGCAGATCTGATGAAGTCGGAAGTTGTCACAATGGCTGCTTCTTTGGGCATATTGGATGATTTAGTATATGCAACGCCAACAGATGGGTTGTGGGATAATGATAGGACAGATGAAGAACAACTTGGAGTCTCATACTGTGATTTAGAATGGGCTATGCAATATAATGGTGGAGACGAACTTTCTACTGAACAAAAAGAAATTTTAGATGTATATTATAAACTACATCAGACGAATAAGCATAAGCTGTTGCCTATTCCTGTGTGTAAATTTTAAATAAGGGGTGTGAATATGAATGTTGGGTTTATGGGATTGGGAAAACTGGGACTTCCTTGTGCGTTGTCTATCGAAAATGCGGGTCACTCGGTCTCCGGGTATGATATTAATCCGCAAGTAAAAGAGATTTTGCAATCTCGAAAACTCCCTTACCGGGAGGCCGGCGCTCAAGAACTATTAAATAATCATAACATTAAATGGTCTGAAATATCAGAATTGGTTTCAAATTCAGATATTATCTTTGTGCCAATCCAAACGCCTCACGATCCGAGATATGAGGGGATAACTAGATTGCCGGAAGAACGTGTTGATTTTGATTATACTTGGTTGAAAAACGGCCTGGAGTCTTTGTCAAATGAGATTGAAAAACAAGGCGAAGACAAAATTGTAGTTATAATTTCTACAGTGCTGCCGGGTACGATTAGGAGAGAGATTAAGCCACTTTTGAATAAACATGTTAAATTGTGTTACAACCCCTTCTTTATAGCAATGGGCACAACTATTAAAGACTTCACAGATCCAGAGTTTGTGCTTTTTGGTATGGACGATGAAGACGCATATCAGGCAGCCAAACAGCTCTACGCCACTGTACATAACAAACCTGTTTATAAATGTACTATCGAAGAAGCAGAAATGATTAAAGTCTCATATAACACTTATATCACTATGAAAATTTGTTTAGCAAACACTATTATGGAGGTTGCGCATAAATCAAAAAATATTGATTGTGATAATGTTATGAAGGGTATGTTTTTAGCCAACGAGAGGCTAATCAGTACCAAATATTTACTCGGCGGAATGGGTGACGGCGGCGGCTGTCATCCAAGAGATAATATTGCTCTTAGTTGGCTAGCCAGGGAGCTTGACCTTTCATATGATTGGTATGAAAATTTAATGGTGTGTCGCGAAAAACAAACTGAGTGGTTGGCAGATCTAATTACTGAGCAACGACAACGTACAAATTTGCCCATCGTTATACTTGGTAAGTGTTTTAAGAAGGAAACAAACCTCACAATCGGAAGTCCGTCAATTCTTCTAAAAAACCTTTTAGAAGAAAGGGGAGAAGAAGTTGTCATATTTGACCCATGGGTTGATGAAACGCCCATTCCACTCAATCTTCCCGCTGTATTTTTTATTGGGACGAATCATGATACTTTTTTGCAGTATAAGTTCCCCGAGGGATCCATTGTAATTGACCCGTGGAGGATGATAGTGAGTCAGGAAAACGTCTCATTAATTAGCATAGGAGGAAACTGATGTGAAGACTATTTTAATCACCCTAGGAAGCAAAGAATATCATAACTATATGGTAATATTAGGTGAATCTATAACTAAATATTATCCAGAAATATATCCTATTTTTTATATAGTCGACGACATTGAGGCCCAATCTAAAGAACTATTACAAAAATACGGCGAAATTAGATATTTAGAGCATGATACAAATATATCGAAGCCATTATTTTGTGCTACTAGAAGGGCATATTTAATTCCAGAGTTGAGAGCTGAATTTCCCGCTGATTCTATAATGTGGGTCGACGCAGATTCTGTTTTTCGAAGGCGCGACGAAGCACTGTTGACTTTTTTACAAAATACTTCTGTGTCCATGCGCCCTAAAAATCTAAAAGAAGGCAAATTTGCTAGCGGCGTTATTGTTTCTGGCCCCCAATCTAGTAACTTTTTTGAAACTTATTTAAATTTTGTATCACGTGAAATTGGAAGTGGTCGGTGGATGACAGACCAAGAATGTTTGAATAAAACATATCAATTTTGCAAAAGTAGAATGAATGATTTTGGATATAAGCCGTTGCCAAATAAATATTGTGATGTGTGGTTTTCTGATGATGGTGTGCTTTGGACAGCAAAGGGCGACTTCTCCCGAATGAACATGTATAATATTTTGTCGGCGGAAAGTGTTTCCCAGAAGACTTAAGTTCATTTATAAACCTTTTTAAAGAAAGTGGAATCAATCCGACAGTCATGACAGCTGTCTGAAAAAACCTTTAAGTCAGAAAAGAGCATGATTGGAAGGATATTGAAGGAGTGGTGAGTAAAAATGTCTAGATGTTTAGTAACGGGCCATAAAGGATATATTGGCTCTAAATTATATAAGAAATTAAAAGAACTCGGCCATGAAGTAATGGGAGTTGACATAAAAAACGGCCATGATATCAATGGCTATCAGGGCTTAAAAGAGTCAAATGATGGAAAATTTCATCCTCTTTGGACAAATTTTAAACCAGAGTACATCTTCCACATGGCTTGTATCCCCCGAGTCGGTTACAGTATAGAAAACCCTGTAGAAACAATGAAAAACAATGTTCTTGCTGGAAGCAATGTATTAAATTTTGCTAGAAAGGTCGGTGCAAAAAGAGTAATATACTCTAGTTCCTCCTCTATTGTGGGTAATGGTGTTGGACCCACTAGTCCATATGCTTTACAAAAGTTAACAACAGAAATAGAAACAAGGTTGTATTCAGAATTATACGACATTGATACAGTCTCTCTCAGATATTTTAATGTATATTCTGAAGATCAGCCAGCCGACGGGCCATATGCAACTGCCATTTCGAATTGGATGAAATATATATCTCAAAACAAAACTCCGTTTGTAACTGGCGATGGAGAACAAAGAAGAGATATGGTTCACGTCGACGATGTTGTTTCTGCTAACATTTTCGCGATGGAACATGACAAAAAATTTAACGGCGAAGTGTTTGATGTAGGCACAGGAAAAAACGTTTCTTTGAATGAAACAGCAGCTATAATTCATAAGTATTTTCCAAAAGTTAAGTTTGAAAGACGCCCGGACCGGTCCGGCGAAGTATTAATAACAAAAGCAGATATAAAAGGCTTAAAAAAATTAGGCTGGTGTGCGACAATAGACATAACGAGTGGAATAAACGCTTGTTTTAAAAAATTAAAAGGAAAACAACATGTTAAAACTATCTGACGAGGCATTAGGAGCAATAATGTTAGCGCTGCAGAGATCCTTAATGGACCAAAGCGATATTGTTCCTATTTTAAAAGGATTTAACTTTAAAGTAAGCGAAGAAGAAACACTATTTGTAATGAACCCTCCAATCTTAAAAATAGATCAAGATGAAGAAGAACACCTGGTGGGTTCTTTAGATTAATGCCTAAATATTTTTACTTTTGTAACACTTGTGAAGTCAAGATAGGCCTTTATCATTCGATGAACGACGTTGTTAAAGACTGCCCAGAGTGCAACAATAGAGAATGTTTAAAAAAAATTCCATCTTATTTTTCTATAAAGAATACACTGGATGATAAAAAAGAAGCAGGTGAGTTAGTGAAAGAATCTATAGAAGAGTTTAAAGAAGATTTACAAAATCAAAAAGAAAAACTAAAAACAGAGTTTATAAAACATGATGAATAAAATTTTGATATGCTTGTCTGTTATCTTGAACGGAATACTTTTAATGTTACTTTTAGGTATTTTGCCATTTCTTCTTTACTTAAGCATACTTATAAATCTAGGTTTTGTCTGGTTCATAAAAAATGTTTTAGAGAGAGAACAGAGACAGGAAACAGAAATAATTGAGGTTGTAGGCAAAATAGAAAAGTTTTCAGAACATTTAGAAAGTGTTCATGAGCTAGAAATGTATTACGGAGACGAAAATTTGCATAGTTTGATGGAGCACTCGACAGAACTTATAAACGAGTTTGTAGACTTTCAAGCTAACTTTTTTGATGTGGAAGTAGAAGAAATAGAAACGGAATATTATGAAAAGACGTCCCAGAACTAAAAACCTTTATTTTACGAAAGTTCACGAGGTTGCGATTATTAATTATGCGTCAACAGATGATCGCACAATAAGAACAAACCTGTATATAAATTTAATAGGGCCGGCCTTTGATGAGTTAGTCGACAAGATTGTATATACATACAAGTTTAATACTTTACCAAATATTGATTATTTAAAAGACGACTGCAAATTGTGGCTAATGACTATTCTTGACAAATATGATCCAGAAAGAAAGTCGAAAGCTTTTTCTTATTTTAGTGTGATTACTAAAAATTGGTTTATTCACAAAGTAAAACAAAACTCTAAAAGACTAAAAAGAGACGTTCAGTATGAAGACTTAAGAGGTGAAGAAGTAAACGACATACTGGTCTCGCACAACCAGTACGAGAGCAAGAGAGAAGAGTTTGAGTTCTGGTCTTCGCTTTATAAAGAAATTGATAGTTGGGAGAAGCTGAAACTAAAAGAAAATGAAAAAAAAGTTCTTGAGGCGATAAGAATTTTGTTTAGTAGCATAAATGAGATTGAAATTTTTAATAAAAAAGCTATTTATCTATACATGAGAGAAATAACCGGTTTGAACACCAAGCAGATCGTAAATAATCTGAACAAGATGAAAAAAAGATATAGGAGCTTTAGAAGCGAATGGGAAAAGGGAAACGTGTAACATCAGATCAGTTTGTTGAGGAAGCGACAAATAATATTCGAAAAGACAGGGCCCTCGCCTCCACACTACTGATTGAAATGATGAAAATCTTAAAAAGCGATGAAACAAAACATCAGCACTCGGGCCCCATTGCAGCAAAATATTTAGAGACCTTGCAGCGCTCAAACGAACAGCTAGTGAAGTTAGCTAGTTTGGTGAGTAAGAAGGAAAGCGCTTCTACTGGCTTGTCTTCTTTGGAGAAGTCTGATATCTATGAAATGATTAAAGACGAAGAAAAAGATTAAAGAGGGTCGAAATAGTGGCTGGCACAACTCCGGAGAATAAAACTCATTATTATGAAAATCTAGACTTCAACGACCTGCAAGATATGGCGTCTGACGTTTTTGAGGCTAGATATCATCAGGGTCAAACTCTAGGCTCAACTCTAGAGGAAATATTCTTAAAACATTATAGCTATGACATTAAACAAGGCCCGGGCCCCTATCCAGCGGTAGTTTTAGATATAGTTTCGGGCCCACAAGTTAAAGACGCAGCTGCAGCAAAAGGCAGAATAAACACAAAGTCTCTCAATATTGATAATTGGCCAAACCCTCTTTTTAGAGACAGAAAGGCATCAAACATGCCTCCGCCTGTTATCGTAATCGCCAAAGTGCCCAGACTTGATATTGACCTAGGTTGGCCAAAAGACGCCGGCGATAAGATGCGCATCGATGCGCACGGAGAATATTACCAATTTAGAGAAGACTCCACCTTAAATCAGATTGAAGTAGGAAGCGTTGTGTGGGTTACATACGACAAAGATTATAACGGAATTAGCTTTGATGGCCGACCGGCCGGAAAAATTATAGGCGTTCATAAAGTAAAAGCTTTTTCAGATATTAAAACAAAAATATCTCCAAAATTAGCTTCACGGCCTGAATGTCAGCTGGCTCGTAATTTAAGAAGTCCAGCCGGCGGTTTTTATGTTGGCCACACCGACGACAATCCAAATCCGGATATTGGAGTACCAATAAGAAAAATTAAAGGCAGCATAAGAACCGGGATGTATGGTAACGGCACACCACAAACAAAAGTACATTTTGAGCAAGCGCTAGCGCAATCTGAAATATCTACGAAACACAAGGTACCAGGCCCAGCTCCAGGTCCAAACAATGCTTTTATTTGGATTGGAACACTAAGAAACAATGGATATATGGATCTTTTAGACCGTCCAATTAGTCAAGGCAGGGAGACTATCATATACGCTCCCATGACTTTAGATTTGAACTCTCCTATAGAAATAAAATACTACTTTCATGATGTTGGAGGATTTGGTAACGCCCATATTAATGGGCCAAATACGACGATACCTCAAGCTAAATCAAACGTAACAAACCCCACCAACGATTTTCGCGAAAAAATAGCCCCAGCAATTAAAGACTTGAATAGAGACGGCAGAAACTATATTTTGGTTATTCCCGAAATGGCTCATTCTAGGGGGTATGGAACGTTAAGCAATGATTCTGCTAGAATTGATAGCTTGGCTTCGGGCGAAGACGTCGGCGTCGGTTCTGGGACAAGGTTTAACACTCTTCGAGCAAGAGTAAAAGACACAGTAAAAGCTAATGTTAAAAATTATTTAAACAAGCTGCCAATTGAAACAAACAAAGTGCTATTACAAGTCACACCTTTAGTGGAGAGAGAATTTTCTACTTTTGATGGTTCTTTC
>Ga0209756_1002163_pt1 | contig 17260 bp, 29 predicted proteins | sample ETNvirenome_6_85_FD_184071 | JGI IMG/M metagenome (GOLD analysis project Ga0209756, IMG submission 184071) | Marine viral communities from the Pacific Ocean - ETNP_6_85 (SPAdes) (version 3) | ecosystem: Environmental > Aquatic > Marine > Oceanic | place: Pacific Ocean | collected 2013-06-19
CATTTTAATTATCTATTAATTTTACATTACCTTCTATATCGTCTCGATTGTCACCTACCCTCTGAGAAATGTAATCATCAATGTACCCATCATCTATCTCCCAGTCAATATCCATTCCATCATACTCTACATAGTGATCAGTAGTATCATAATCATCATATTCACCATCTTCTAATTGATCTAAAAACTCTTCTTCATTAGAAGCATATCCCGTATACGTACCCATTTGGTATCCTGATAGATATCCCCTTACAGGAATCTCTTCACTAAGTTCAAACTCCCCATAAAACTCTAATGGTTCACCTAAAAATTCACTAAGGTCTCCTTCATAATTTTCAGGATTTAATTTATTCCATAGTAAATAATAGTTATAACAGATAACTAAACAAACAGCTTTTGGTAATGCCAAGTCTTTTGATAAAGTCCAAGCATATTTGGGTATATCCATTAATTGATTAAAATTAGGATATTGTTTTCTTATAAAATTAAAACATTTAATAATAAACTTATTAACCTTATTACCTATCTCTTTAAAGTTAACACTACCATCAAGAAAATCTTTATCATTTTCTTTTAATAATCTATTATATTGTCTCTCCCGTAATTTGATCTTCATAGTCTTCGTTTTCGTCTTCAGTTTCTTTTTTAAGTGTTTCACCTATTATATATGAACCAACAAATGGTGTAAGTGCTGCAAAATATGCACTCATACCCATTAAGTCTGCATGATTAATAATGGTAAATACACCAATTAATAACCATAAACCAATAGTTACATATATTATTATTTCTCTTTTACTTGATTTACCAGGTTTAAATATGGAGGTGTCATCGCTACTTCTTACTGACTCACCATACATATACGCCCCTGCGAATCCTGTTAATGATATAAAATAAGCTGCTAATTCATTAAAATTAGTATCAAAATATGTACCTAATACACCAATACCAACCCAAAGTAATATTATAACATAGGTTAAACATTCTCTTTTTGAGTCACAACATCTTCTTAAAAATTTCATAATTATGTTTATTAATAAATATAGTGTAAGTACAAAAAAACCCATCCGAAGATGGGTTAGTTATTCGCGTGTGTAAGTATATTACTTCTTAAATGCTAAGAAGAATTCTCTAACACCAAATCCACCAGCAAAAAAAGCATAATTAATACTTCCATTAATAAATAATGCTACCGCAATTCCTCCACAACAAGCTGCTTTAAACCAAGACTGGTTTACTATCCCTATTACTTTATTCATAATAATTATTTTTATTTATGTTATTATCTACCCTTCGGTAGTTTCCGACTCTAATTTATTTCTTAAATTATTATGAGCCAAACTTTTCATATCACTTCTGATTTCACTTACTTTTTCATAAAATTCTTCCATTGCATACTCGTACTCTTCACTAGAGTATTCACCCTCTTTGATTTCATAATTATCTTCATCAGGATATTCTATTTCTTCATCATGTTCCTCATGATTAAATCCGTTTTTATTGATTACGAATCCCCCTATAGGTGTAGTCGCCTCATTTTCATAATCACCGTCAATCTCACATTCCGAATCTAATGAAGAACACATATTATATATGTGTTGTACAAATTCTAATGGTGGATACCAAGCTGATGTAGTCATTATTTCTGCCACCTCACCATCAATATCTACCCAAAAATCATCATGATAACACCATTTAGCACCGACATTCTCACCGTACCATGCAAATGTATTTTCCATATTATCATAGAATCCACTTATTAGTGCAGTATGATTATCGTTATTATTTTCTTCTACTTTAATTTTTATCTCTTCTAATTTATCCATCACTTCTTTATTTCCTGTGATGTTAATTGTTGTATATACGTGATTAGCCATATTTTTTAAAATTAAAAAAGGGGACTGAGTGCCCCCTTTAATTGTAATTTAGTTTTTAAACTGATTCTCCTACCCATTTAACTACTGACTCTAAACCGTAGATTTCAGTAATCTTATTAATAAACCTTTTAGGGTTTTTTCTGATATATGTTAGTGATTCAGTTGGTACTTCATTTCCTGAAGGTCCAAAAAGAGTTACTAAAGACTCTTCTCTTGTTTTTTTCAATGTTTTACTCATTTTGAAATTGATTTTTTATTTTTGTTATTATTATTACACAATGTTAGTGATTTTATTTTTAATAATCAACCCCTAAATAAAAAAATTTACTCTATCTCTAATAATTCTACTTCAAACATTAATTTTTTACCCGCTAATGGATGGTTTGCATCTACTTTTACATCATTTTCATTAACTTCCTTTACCGTAACATTAATAGTTCCTCTATCACCAGAAGATTGTAATACATCTCCTACTTTAACCCCTTCCGGCATTTGTGTTTTTGGTACTACTGTTACTAACCCATCTAAATATTCACCGTAAGCTTCGGTAGGTTCTATTTCAATGGTTTTATTTTCACCTTCATTCATACCTAACAAACCTTTTTCAAAACCCGGTATTAAATTTCCTTGGCCTAATATTGTTCTTAATGGTTCTCTACCTTCTACTAAAGAAGTGTCAAATACTGTCCCATCCTCAAATTTTCCAGTATAATTGACTTTAATTGTTTTTCCTGTTTCTACTTTTGACATTTTTTTAAAAATTTTATTTATTTTTATTAATATATACAATTATACCACATAAATATATGGTAGTAAAGGTATTTAGGAATTATTTTTGGTGGAGATGGGGGGATTCGAACCCCCGTCTTGCCCGTCATCCATATGAGATCTTTTTACAGGTTTAGGATAAGTTTTTAAAAACTTCCAAAATTGATAGGTTTTTGTTAACTGTAAGGTCGTTACTCCCGGATCACTATCATTACCAAACATCACCATCTACTTCCTTTAACATCTTAGCAACCTACAAGTATACTCAGTTACATGATGTGCTCGACATCTAATCTAATTAGGCTGCCATAGCATACTCAGCGTTTCCAGCTAAGGTTTTTGATGTTGGTCATCACCCATACCTGAATCTTCACACTTCTCTACGTCAATCAATTCCGTGTCATCCCCATATCTTTCACTATATAGTTTTTCTTCCATATAGAGTTGTTGATAGTGTTTTTCCATTTCTTCAACGTACATTTCTTCGTAAAGTTGTTTAATTCTTCCCATAATTATTAATTAAGATTATGATTATTTTTTATATCATAAATCTTAGCAAGTGTAAGTCTATATGGTATAACTAATTCATTATTACATTTACTACAACATTTTCCTTCCTTAACGGGATAAGCGTTATGACCTTGTTCCCAATATATTTTACCTGTAGAATCTTTTAATTTATCTATTTCATTTTTACATATAACACATTCCATAATATTTTATTTTAAACAAATATAATAAATAAAAACCACAAAAACAAATATTTATTAATATGAAAAATAGAAAATATACAGTTAATTATAAAATAAATATTAACGAAGAATTAATAGAAGAAAAAAAAGACTTTACTTTAGTTTCAGATCATCCAGATAATATTGATGGTATTAATGTATTATTATCGGAGTTAGATGATACCAACTTAACCATACATCCCAAAGAGATTGTTGTAAAGAAAACTTCAATTCCTCCCTCATTAGCATATGGTAAACATAATAAAAAATTACTCGGTACTGTCCCTAAAACCTTACTATATGAAGATTGTAAAGTAGGGGATTATGTAATAATAAATTTAAAAGACGATACTACACGAAGAGGAGAAATTAAAAAAGTAGATAAAGAAAGTGTTATAGTAGATTGTAATCACCCTTTAGTAGATAAAACTTTAGACTTAGAACTAGAAATTATTGATGTGAAATAAAAAAACCCTCCTAAGAGGGTTTCATGTTATAATCTATTTTATTATTATTTTAATCAGTTAATAACTGTTTAGTATTGTTATCATCTGTGAGTCCTTCAAGAGTGCCTTCCAGACTATGTATTTTATCGTATAATTTATCATTTCTACTATCAATCATACGTCTTATTTCATCGAACTCTCTTTCTGTTCTTTCAGAGTTCATTTCATATTCACCCCACAAAGCTCTTTCCACCTCATGTGATTTTTTATTAATATCATCCTCAATAGAAGATATTTCGTTATAGATTCTCTCTATCTCTCTTTGGTTATCATATTCATTCATTTTAAATGTTTCTACATCAACCTTACCTTTAAATTTGTTAAAAACGATCACAACCGCTAATACGATCCCAACCACCAATAACGTAGATAAAACTGATACTGTTACTAAAATTGTTTCCATAATTTCTATTTTTTTTATTTTATTTTGTTATTATAGATTATAACAACTTCAAATATAATTAAACCCCATAAAAAAGTCAATCCTTATTTACTTCTCTAATTAAAATTCTTTTTACTATGGGAAGGAAAGTATTATCAAAAGGTATTTCTTTTTTACTGTGTGCACCATATGTCATCATAGGTATACCATCTCGATGATTAATATATTCTTGTTTTATGTCTTCATGACTACTAAACTCAGATATATTTTGTGTAGTGATGGGTTCTGTTTTTAACATTTTATATTTATTACCTTCTAATATTAAACTCTCCATTTTATATTTGTAAATAATACTACTTTTGGTTGTAAGTATTAAATATCCTTCATCTTTTTTTTCAGTAATTATACCTACACTACTAAATGTGATATCTTTTTCTATATTATCACATATCTTTCTACCCTCTTCTATTGTACCTTTTAATCTACGCAGGGCATAATTAATTAACTTTTGGATTTCGACAAAGAGATTATCTTCTATTGTTGTATATATTAACTCCATATTTTTGAAATCTATGGATGTGAGTTCTTTAGGGGTTAGTTTATCCTTTTGTTCTAATAAATCTTTTAAGGATCTAAACTCTTCTATACAGTCCGAAAGATAAGGATATATTTTTTTTTCTTTGAATTGGTTACTTACTCTTTGCAAGTAGTCTAAAAGAATATACTTTTTATATTCAAAATCAGTATTATCTTTAGTTAACCAGTCCTTATCTAATTTCTCCATATAATATAAATATGGTGGTAAATTATTAAACTAATTCTTCTACTATACCAATTATTTCACTCACAACTAATACAGAGGCGGCAATTACTAAATCAAAAGGTATTATAATATACCCTATAATTCGTATCCCACTTTTAATAAATGAAATTATCTGATGCCATTTTTGATTTGGCATTTTATCCAGATCTTTATTTGTACCATCCATTCCTCCCCGTTGTGATCTCTCCCCATATTCCTCACAAAATAAAGGGTTTTTTTCTCCTGTAATTTCCTCATAATGAGGATTTAATTCTCCTGTGTAAGGATCGTGGGTTGGTACTCTGAATTTTATCTTACTCATAATTTTTATTTTAATTTTTCCAAAAAACTTGTATACTAATTAGTATAAAACATAATAATAAAGAAATAAATGTTTTAGTAGATATTCCCTCATTAAAAAAGTAACTTACTAATATAGTATAAACTATTATACCTACACCAAAACCAATAAACCTAACCGGCCATAGTAAACCCCCAAATGCTTCAACACTATATTTAGTTGCACCAATATAAGCAAATGATAATGGTATACCAATAATTGCCAGTGCCCATTCATTATCTTTACACCACTTCCAAATAAACTGACCGTTTAATTGAAACCATGTAACTAATTGTGCAATAAAAAATAGTAATACACCTATACCTAATAATTTATAATTCATACTTTGTTTTTTGTCTATCCAACATAGATTTGGTTACTTGTTCCTTACTTAAATATGTTAAAGGGTCATCCATACCTTCTGCAAATACTTCAAATGAAGATACCCCATCACCATATAATCCACTACCACCTCCAACGACTGAGAACCAACCTCCTTCACCATTATCTTCTAAAGGGAAGTACACTACTGCGGCAAATGCGTTCGGTACAACATTATGAGGTTTAAATTTCAAATCTTTAAATGTTTTAACTCCTAAAATGTTTGACGCTTCGTCTTCAGTAAAACCCATTAAGTCTACTAAGTCACGGTACGATTCCACTGAATCTTTATCTTTTATATAGTCAATTATTTCTTTGGGTATATGTTTCATAGGTGTAAAGATAGTTAAAATAATTTAATAAAACAAATTATTTTATAAATAATCATTCTCTTTTAGTTCTTCATTTGTGGGATAACCTATTATTTTTCCACAATCATTACAAATTTTTAAAACACTTTTAGTATCTTCATAATATTTAAGTGAAGAATTTTCATGCGGACACTGGTTTTGTATTTCGTTTAATTCATCAGTTAATAATTTAATATTATTTTTAATATCATTAACCTTAATTCTAATATTTTCCATTGGATTGTTTTTTAAGACATCAACCCTTCTTCTTTATATAGTTTAGATACTCTATTTCTAGCATAATCACAAAACTTTTCTACTAAATCAATACCAATATATTGTCTATTCATTTTAGAAGAAGCGTATGGTGTTGTACCAGTACCAGAAAAATTATCTAAGACAATTTCATTTTCTTTAGAATATAAATCTATGAAGAAGGATGCAAAATCGGTAGAAAACGTAGCTTCGTGACCTTCGACTTTACCATCATTATTACGTGCCTCAATAAAATTATAATAATTATTATAATACTTTTGACCGGTTCTTGACACAGAAGACACTGTTTTGTTCGCCTTAAAATAAGGAGTCTTAGCGAATATATATACCATTTCTACTATTCTGGTAACTCTATTAGGGTGACCCGATACAGGCATCGCAGACTTCTTTTTCCACGCAAAGGTATCATATATTCTAAAATCTGTATGTTTAAACACTTCATTAATTAAAAAATAAGGTAATGAAGGGTTAAAGGTGGTATAACTAAAGTTAAAAACTACTACCCCATCTTTTTTCAGTATTCTTTCATACTGTTTAAAATTTTCTATCATCCATCCTAAATAATCATCTACTGACTGATTGTCTTTAATTTGATCCTTAGCACCTGGATATTTGTGATTATCTTGTCTTATAGATGCCAAATAAGGTGGGGAGGTTAATATTAAATCGATAGTTCCTTCATTAATTTTCCCCATAGTTTCTACTGTATCCCCACAATATATATGGTTAGTGTCTAAACCTACGTCGCTACTATCAATTATTTTGGTTGGGTATTGTGTAAGGAGAGAATTTTGCACATCTATTACACTTTCGTTTGTTTTCTTGACATCTACTATCATATTCTCAAATAGTAGGAGCTGAACATCCGAAGATTGTTTTCTTTTGGGTCTTTTCATAAAACTTTAATTTATAACGCTTAGTCATTAATTGCTTTTGATTTTGCGTTAGTTAATACTTTTTCTTTTACATCTACATTTTTATTCATCGTAAACCAACTATCTTCATATTGGCTTCTACTGTCTTCTATTACATCATAAACTGGATCAATTTCTAACAGATATAATTTTCTATATGATTCTTTAGATAATATATCCATATTATCATTTAAAAAAGATTTCATATCTTCAATATCATTAGTAATATAATCCATAAACTCTTTATGGTCTTTACCGATAAATGCGGGTGTACATTTTCTAAATTCATCCATTTCGAAAACAAATTCTTTAGTGGTTTGTGTTACACTAAAAGTTTCTATTTTTTGTATACCTATTTTCATAATTACTTATTCGTTTATAAATATATTTAATTCATCTCAAGATGTCAAATTTAAACAAATTGTGACAAAAGTATGACATTTATCATATACCTTTAAGTTTGATTTTAATGTTGTGGGGTGATCTCTCGTCACCACCGAAATAAGGATATAGGTAATATCTTTTGAAGTCTTGAGTACAAGGTCTATCTACTTCTACAACTACACCATTAACCCCTAAAATGTATTTATCATTTTTTAATTCTAAATCTAAATATACTACTTCATTCATCTCCACTGAAGTTATTTTATTAAATTCAAAATCACCGTTTAAATGTCTAAACCATAATATTTCTAAACTATCCTCTAACCATCTCCATCCGAATCTTATTGAATTATCCATATGATTATTTCCACAATCAGATACACCCCATAATTTATTGACATCCCATTGATTTACTATGTCTTCCGTAGTGTATATTGCACTATCATCAAAAATACATTCTACCTTAAATTTATTTGCCATAGAAGTTTTATATCTATAGCCTGAACGGTGTTTACCTTCTTTTATTATAAATGTTTTGAAACCATTTTCATCTACCTTATTACAAGATAAAAAAGAAAACATACATATAAAAAACTTTTTCATAAATAGTCGTGTTTAAATAAATCCAATTGCATTCCTTGCCAGGGGGGTGGTATGTCACTTTCACCATAATTCATAATTAAAAGTTCCTCACCCATATTTTGTTTAACCCCACTTTTTGCTGCCGCAGCTTTAGCGAACTCTTTCTTTTCCCAAACATACTCATGTTTAGGAAACCAATTTCTTAATAACTCAAAATCGTAATAACTTAGAGAAAACATTCCTTCCATTCCTTTTATACAATCAGCTAGCCTTTCATGGTCGTTTCTATCAAAATCATGATTAGAATAATAGTTTTCCGTTTTCCAATAAGGGGGGTCAATATAAAAATAAGTTTTTTCAGAATCATATTTCTCAATAACTTCTTGGAAATCCATATTTTCTACAAAAGTAATCTTATCAAAATGTTCTCTATATTTAGGATTTTTTAATTTATCCATAAAAATTAAAACCTTACACCTATATTTTCCTTTATAATCAGTATAACTAGATGTCTCAGGTTTTGACCCTGAAAATATTTGTGTTAATACGTAAACGTATTTGGCAGCAATTTCATATTTATTTTCTTCAGTTATAGTAAATTCAGTATGAAAAACTTCTTGCTGGTATTCGTTAAACATATCCACATATTCTTGTGGGGTATCTGTAACACCTAATTGTTGACAAGGGTATTTTTTTAATTCATCCCATAATCTATCATATTCTAAACTACAATCAAATAAGTTTGCATTTAAACCATTAAAATCATTATACACCACAGTTTTAAGATTAGGAAATTGTTTTAAATCCATATTAAAAAATACCCAAAACATACCACCAAAAGTTTCTACATATGTTTCTATATTGTTAGGTATAAAGGGTATTATCCATTTACCTATCCTCGCTTTTCCACCAATATAACTTATCATCTGTTTTAAAATTAATTTAAATTTGTGTAAATGTCAAGTGTAACCCCCACATTTTTTTAAATATACTATTATTTTTCGAGTTTTTCAATTATTTCGTCAATAATACCATATTCTAATGCCTCAGTAGAGTCTAACCAGTTATCTCTATTACAATCTGCTAGAACTCTCTTTTTAGTTTTACCACAAAAATCTGCTAACATTTGAAATAACTTATCGTTATATTTTTCTGCTTCAGCAATACTAATTTTCATATCCTCCACATGTCCTTGTGCACCTGCCGATACTTGATGTAACATTACTTTTGAATTGGGTAGTGCAAATCTTTTACCTTTTGTTCCATTACCTAATAAAATAGATCCCATAGATGCTGCCATACCCGTATTAATAGTTACAATATCTGATTTAACATAATTCATAACATCTACCATACTCAAACCTGATTTTACCGATCCTCCTGGTGAATCTACATGCATTATAATATCTCTTTTTTCTATATTATCAAGAAACATTAATTGTGCTTGTACAACAGTACTCATTTGATCGTTAACTGGTCCTGCAACCCACAATATCCTATCCATCATTAATCTAGAGAAGATATCCATCTGAGTAACTCTCATTTCTCTTTCTTCTAATATATAAGGGGTGAGACTAGAAGACACCATACTACTACTATAAACACTATCTTGTAGTTTTTCCCAATAATGGAATTGTATTCCACTAACACCTAAATGCTTCATTGCATAATTTTTAAATTCACCGTAATAATCTAAATTTACCATTCTTTTTGTTTTTTTTATTTATTTTATACCTTAAAAAATTCTTTCACATATTCTAATATTGACCTTTTAGGTTTAATAAAATCTATGTCTTTAGTGTGAGACTCTTTTACTTTAAACACTATACATAACCTATGATAACCATCAAAAATAGGTGAGTACTCTCCCTTATTAATTACCCACCTAAATTCTAATTGTGAGTGAGAAACAAACCCATCTTTACAATATAGACCTCTATTAGAATGAGTTATACTATCTAATATAATATTATTATATCTTTTCCACCAACTAGTATCCATTAAACTACCAATAAAACCATTATATTCTTCTGCTGATTCAAATGAATCAAAGAAAGGATTTCCTTTTTTCCATTTATCTTTAGTAGGTGATACTTTAAGTATAGGTTCAGAATATAATCTATATTTTTTAAGTTGTTTTAGACTTAATTTTTTTATTTCATATAAATTACCATCTTTATCTATTGCATCACACTTAATAAATTTAGAAAACTCTAATATAGGTTTAAATTTTTGAGGACATTTATCTAAACTACATAATTTATCTATATTATTTTTACCTTCACCTGACCAATATAATCTAGGCCTCTTCATATGCCGACTTAAACCATGAATCCTACATATATAATCTTCAAAATCTTTATTGCTTTTCATATTCTACTTCCTTTAATGTTTCCGTTAATAATTTAGTAATTTTATAGGGGTCAGCATTAGATGCCGGACGTCTATCTTCCAAATAACCTTTCCAATTATCATTAACCACCCCCACCGGTATTCTAATTGATGACCCTCTATCCGATATCCCATAACTAAACTTTTTTATGTTGGCGGTTTCATATTCCCCCGTTAACCTTAACTCATTAGAAGACCCATAATTATCAATAAATTCTGTATGTCTCCCTCTGAGATTTTCACATATCCCTTTAAATAAGTCTTCACCCCCAACTTCTCTCATTACTTTAGTTGAAAAATTAGTGTGTAATCCACTACCATTCCAATCACCTAAAACAGGCTTGGGATGAAATTCTACGTGTACACCATAGTTTTCACATATTCTATGGAGTAAATACCGAGTTAACCACAAATCATCTGATGCTCTTTTATTACCCACACCTAATATTTGATACTCCCATTGACCCAATAAAACTTCTGCATTTATACCAGTCAATTTTAAACCTGCCGATAAACATGTATCTAAATGTTCTTCAGCAATTTCTCTACCATGTACATTTCTTGTCCCTACAGAACAATAATACATACCTTGTGGGTCCGGATTACCATCTTTAGGAAAACCCAACGGTTTACCATCTTTTATGAGGGTATATTCTTGTTCAAAACCAAACCAAAATTCTTTATCTTCTCTAATATTATGACGATGGTTAGAAGAATGTGGTGTACCATCCGCATTTAAAACTTCACACATAACTAAAAATGCTTGTTTCCTTTTGGGGTCTACAACCACCCTTACAGGTTTTAAAAGACAATCTGAAAAATTACCTTCTGCTTGTTGTGTGGATGAACCATCGAAAGACCATATCGGTAACTCTTCAGGACAGGGACCATTTTCTCTTAGGGTATTATATTTAGGGTTTTGTTGTGGGTCCCAATCCCATACTTTAGTTTTACTTCGTAAGTTAGATTCTGGTTGATATCCGTCCAACCAAATGTATTCTAATTTTATTAACATATTTTTCTATTTTTTTTATTTATTCCACCAGTCCACTCTCTTTAAACTTTTATATATACTATAAGGTTGAAGTATTATTCCAATCAGAAAACCATAAACGGCAATGAACGTACCTATTACCGGCCATATAGGTATCCAACCTTCGTTATATTCTTGTAATACAGGCGATGGAACATAGAACGCAAGGAATATTCCAAATAACGTCCCAATTAATTTTAAAATACCTCTACCATTATTAAAATAATGGTCAGTAAAAACCCAAGTTAAATAATTTTTTGGTGATTTATCTTTTTTCATAATTAATTTTTTTATTATTTTATTATAATGGAGGATATCAGAGTCGAACTGATGACCCTGAGTTAATCCTCTATACATTATAAATATTACTTATCAAGCAATAACTTTACTTTTCTTTGCGGCTTGTTTTGCTAAATCTTCTTGAATCTTTTTTTGTTCTTGTAAAGTTTTAATACTTTCACAAATACCTATATAATCATCTATACTATACTGTCTTAACACCCCACTAAAAGTACTTATATCAGGTTTACTAATAGATAATTTATCAGATTCCAAACTATATACTATCTGTGCCAATAAATCTTTTACCACATAATCTTTTTGGTCGGACTGTAATTGATCAAATATTGGTTCGTTGATTTGAATAATAACGTCAAAGTCAGTCATAAACTTAACTATATCTTGTGCTTTAGTCACCTGACCAAAACAATCTTTTAAAGATTCATTTGATAAAATCTTAATATTAATGAACCCCGGTATTCCACTCTTATTTATGTGAGTAGTGAATACCTCCTTTGTTTCTTCATATACTTCTTGAAATTTTGCCATATTAATTTTGTTTTTTTTCTAATTTAACTCTTTTATTTGATAAAATCAAATATTTAAAGACTCAATTACCTTTTTATTTTCTTCATTTAATTCTTTAGGAATATTAATCCAAACTTCTACCATCATATCACCTACTATATTATCCCTAATCAATCCTTTTTTAGGAACTCTAAGGATATGACCTACTTCTGTTCCTTCTTTTACTTTAATTCTTATTTTACCACTAAGTGTATCTAACTCTGTAGAACAACCTAAAACTAAATCTTTAAAAGATAATTTGATTTTTTGGTGTATGTCATTATTATTTCTTTTGAATTTATCGTGTGGTATTTCGATAACATTTATTATCAAATCCCCTGATGTCCCTTTTTTAATTGCATTACCTTTTCCCCTCATTGCCAAATATTCACCGTCCTTTATCCCTTTTGGTATTTGAAATTCTGTGGTTTCGTCTGCCAGGTTCACCCCTAACCCATTACATTTTTTACAAGGTTTAATAATAATGCTACCTTCCCCCGTACAGGTAGGACACAGAGTAGTATTTTGTATTTTCCCAAAAGGGGTATTTGTAACTCTATTAATTTGCCCGCCACCTCTACACATACTACATGTGGTTGTTTCTCCACCGGTAGTATTGCAAGAATCACATGCATCGTTTCTTTTATATTTTATTTTTTTATGTACCCCATTAAAGATATCTTCTAAACTTAACTTTATATTTACCCTTATATCTGTACCCTTAAACCTTCTTTGACTTCTATTACCGTATGGGTTACCTTCGGACCCAAAAAAAGAATTAAAAATATCTCCCATATCAAAACCACCACCAAAAGGGTTACCCCCATTACCATTAGGTGTACCATACGTATCATAATTTTGTCTTTTTTCTGAATCAGATAAAACATCATAAGCTTCTGCCACTTCTTTAAATTTTTCTTCTGCTGCTGGGTCATCTTTATTTACATCTGGATGATACTTTTTAGATAACTTTCTATAAGTCTTTTTAAGTGTTAAATCATCTACATTTTTATCAACCCCTAAAACTTTATAATAATCTTTTGTCATTCTATATTATTTATTTATAAATAATAACACTTATTTTAATAAAAATAAAGTAATGCAGTACACAATTATTATAACAAGTAATAATAAAAAGAAAAAAATATTATTTAAAGGTAGTGATCTTTCATTCGCTAGTAAAAAATATTTTAAATACAAAGACACGAATAAAGTATTATTTAGTAGGGATCATATTGCATATAAAAAAGTTAAACCGGTAAAATACGAATTAATTTTATTGAAAAAATGGGAGGATGGTGATAGACCATTTATTACTCGAGATGAGATAGGGAGAAATATTGAAATTGAAGATGAAAATAAAAAATGGACAATAATTGAAAAGTGTATTTATTACTTTGAAGAAAAATTTACTGTTTTTAATTATGATAAAAGATTAACATCTATTGAGATTATTAAATCCTTACTAATGAAAAAACATACGGGGTTAATGATAAAACAAGTCAATTATATTAATAATAAATTATTAATACATCAAAATAATGATTTTGATATAGTGATTTGTAAATGTCAAAAAGACTGTGAAAAATTATATTATTTATTAGAAGATTTTAACAAAAAAAATAATTTAAAGAATATAATGTTTACTGGGAAAATAAGTAAAAATAAAAAAGATACTTATAAACTTATTAAAGATAAAACGGGTTGGGATGAGTTTAAATTATATAGAACTAAAACTCGTCCTTAAACTAATTGACTTTCCAACCCTTTAATTAATGAATTTATCTTTTCATACTCTTTTTCATCCTCAATATATAATGGGTTAATACAAACTATTTTTTCATCTTTTTCTGTGGGCATAAAAAATAATCTTACATTATCACCTTTTTCATCTAAATACTTTTTTACATTTTCACCATAAGCAGCAACTAATTGTTTATTACTAAACAAATCTTTACTTAAATAAAACACTAAAAATAATGGTTTCTCTACCGGATCTTCGTCTTCATTAAACTTTTCTAATGAGATGTAACTAATGTTGGTGGTTTCGATATCATATTTTTCACTTAACTCTTCTTCTTTCCTTAATCTATCTTCATCCCCATAAATGTCATAACATTCTAAAGAGTTATTATTTTGATCTTTCAAATACACTAAATACGATCTTTTTCCGTTTTTAAGTGAATAATTTTTAGTTTCTATTTTCATTACATATCATTATACTGTTTTGTTATTATGATATAATATTAATCATTTTTTTTGGTACAGTAAATGTTTATATGAACTTTTTAATAGATTCGGTTATCATACTTTTGGGTGGTAACCCACTTTGTCTCCACACTATATCACCTTCCTTAAATAATAAAAGTGTTGGTACACTTCTAATACCGTATTGTGCCGCAGTATCCCTGTTTTTATCTATATCAATTTTTATAATTTTAGTTTCATCTCCCATCTCTGCAGCCACTTGTTCTAATAATGGTGACATCATTTTACATGGTCCACACCAAGTTGCGTAAAAATCTACTAACGTAGGTGTAGTAGAATTAATCATTTCATCAAATTTTCCCATAATAATTTATTTATTATTAAATATACTAAAGTTATAATAAAAAAAAAGAGGATACTAATTAAAATATCCTCTTTTCAATAATGTGGTGTCGGAATGGGGGTCCAGCTTTTATTTAACGTAAGGACCGTCCCTACGGTAGACTTGTTAACTCAGTCCCACTGAATGTCTTTTTTTATTTGTGACAAAACAAAAGGTATGTTTTACAACCTCAAGGTAGGGAAATTCCCTGTTTAAACCTCTCCTATGGTTGATCCCTTTATTGATTTTGGGTAAAGGGATAATAAAACCTCTGTTCTACGTTTCTAGTTTTAAGTTAAAGTTTGCAGAAACCATTCGTTTTACACCAATTTTAAAAATGGTAGCGGAATTGTGTGTCCGTTTTTTTATTGTGGGTCAGACTCCCACTTTCGCCTTCGATTGTTGGTTTTTTTTAATTTGCCGCAATCATTCCTCTATACCATTTTATGTCAAAGAACTATACCGTTATATTCTCATATCTAGAACTATCAACAGTTTTCATCATTACTGAATAAGGAGTTAAATTCTCCCCATTTAATACTGACTTTAGTATTGATGGACTAAATCCTGAGATTAAAGCGGTGTTCATCTCATCCTGTTTAACAGGAAAATTATCATTACCTCTGGAATGAAGATTCCAAAATACTATTGTTGGTATTACATAACCAGCACTTTCATATTTTGTTTTAATCATCTCCATTGCCGTAGGATTCCAATCATCAGATTCATTTCCCCAACGACTTCCTGTCGCTGCATCAAATTCCATATCTGATAATATTAATATTTTTGTCGGCATTTCCTCTAAAGGAATATTATGAGTTACTGCCTGATCCAACAATAAATCAAATGTTGCCATTAAATTTGTACTCATACACCAATTAGCACTTCTTAACTGTTGTAATTTACCTTTTAGTGAATCACCAGTTAAATACTGTAAACTCGGTGTTGAAGAAAAAGTTAAGAAACTATCTTTAAATGTCCCTTCATTCCTTTCTGAAATATAGATACCTAATGAGATTGCTACATCCATACAAGTAAGTGAATCATTACTACCTGCGGAACAACTCATTGAACCTGAAACATCAACCATTGGTAAAACTCTATCCTCATTACCTTCCATAAAGTTAGGTAAATTATCCCACTGTTTTTGGGGAACTGTTTCATCAACACCAGTATACAAAGTCTTTAAAATATCGTATGGGTATAATGCCCCACTATTAACTGTAGTCTTCCCTTCCTTAAGGTCTTCTACAAATTGGTTATATCCTTTTTCATCTCTTCTCCAAAACGCTTTTTGGTATCTTGCCGATGCCAATGAAGGTATTTTAGAGTAGTCAATTTCTTTCCAACGATCTGAACACATTTTAGTTTCTACTACATCTGTCAAACCAACTAATCTTTTTCTTAATTCTTTTGGTGATACTTTTAAAGATCTTCTTACTTTATTGAATACTTCACCTTTACGTGGCATCCACTTAGCACATAAACCATCTTCGTTACCTAATGCAGTTACGATTAAATCTACAACCATACCTTCTAAGTCAGTACCAATTAATGTAAATACATCATCCCATCTTCCATATTCAGAAATAAGATGAACATTCTTTTTAACAACATCCGGTGAGAGTTTTACTAAGTGAGAAATAACATCTCTAAAGATTTGTCTCTCTCCAGCACCCTCTCTAACATCTCTTACCCAAAAAAGGATACGAGTTGCAACTAATGGGTTTTCACTATATGCTTTGGAAAATTTTTCAATTAAGGTAACTTTATTCTTTCCTCTCATCGCCCCAATAGAGAAAAATAAATCTACACAGTTATTTAGTGTAGTGTTATTCGTAGACATACCGTTTTCGGTTAAATGCGCTTTTTCTTCCTCCATTTCTCTGTATTTAGTCATTGAATTACCCATAGTTTTGGTTGTTTTTTAAATATTTCTTTAAAAGTGTGATACAAATATAGGGCGAATATAATTAAAAGTCAAATTTTTTAATACTTTTTTTTTCTAAATTGTTAATTTATATCCCACACCTCTTACAGATTTAAAATACGTATTAGGTGTTTTATCCTTCTCAAATATTTTTCTTAAAGACAATATAACATTATC
>Ga0209756_1002164_pt1 | contig 17254 bp, 25 predicted proteins | sample ETNvirenome_6_85_FD_184071 | JGI IMG/M metagenome (GOLD analysis project Ga0209756, IMG submission 184071) | Marine viral communities from the Pacific Ocean - ETNP_6_85 (SPAdes) (version 3) | ecosystem: Environmental > Aquatic > Marine > Oceanic | place: Pacific Ocean | collected 2013-06-19
AGGCAATCGAATTAGCAAAACGTCTAGAGAATCAATACGATGTAACAGTCTCAGACTTACCCGAGATTAAAGTAGATGAAAAAGATGTCGAAGCAGCTGAACAAATCCAACAGGCCGGCCTTACCGCACAAGATTTGAAGGATATCCTCAAACAACAGGGTGATATGAACAAAGACAATATGGAGATGTTAAAAGATATTTTGGCATCAAAAGATGAGTCGGAGGTCCAGCGAGCTCTTGCCAGAGCTAGTGAGAAGGGTATAAAAATAACAAATGTACTTACAGCTACTGCAGAAGCTTCTGCAGATGCTAAGTCTGGCACCGGTGAGGAAAAGCCGACTGATGATAAAAAATCAGGTAAACCTAGAGATCGAACAGGTCCCCCATCCGAAAAAATGACAGGTAGAGGAAAAGAGGTCGGCCTAGAACCCAAAGAGGGAGAAACAGGCGAAAAATTTGGAGCCCGTGTTCGCAAAGAAGAGGAAAAACAGGGTAAACGAACTAAAAAGAAAAAAGAAAAACCTGCAAAGGGAAGCGGAAGTTCATCCTCAGCTTCAGCTAGTGCCTCTGCTTCATCGACGTCTGAGGCTCTCTGGCTTCAGGGTAATCACTTAAATGAGACTTTGATTCATAGCTCCGGAACACTCACAGAGATTCTATTGGGTCCCAAATCAAAAGTTAAAAATAATCATCTAGATGAGGAACCAACCGATCGCTGGGCACAATTGGCCGGCCTGGAGGACGAGTAATGTTAGACGAAACAGACCTAAAAGATAACCAGGGCAATATAGTAATACAGCCCGGTCTAAAAGTACGTCATAAAAAATCGCAGTATGAGTATACAGTTGAAGATGTAATTCAGGATCCAGATGGTGAGGTATCGGTAATCTTGAGGTTGCCTGAAGAACCTAGGTTCACACCCCCATCTAAAGAAGATGTAGTTTTGGCAGATAATAAGTCTAAATCTAATGATGTTATGTTATACGAGGCAGATCCGGATTCACTGTACTTTGAACCGGAGGCTGAACCATCACAGAAGTTACCTGATGATGAATATTTGGCTGTTCCCCAAAAGGAATTTGAAAAAGAGTACGAGGTAAGATAATGAAGAGTAATAAAAAGAGTCTTGTGAGAGAAATAAAGTCTGCTATTGATAGCTCTTTGTCTGACGTTTTGGGAGAGGCATATGTTGCTGAACCAAAAAAGTTTGATTTAAGGACTGACTTTTTAAGTGATTCAACTAAGCAGATGTTATACAAACAATTTGAATCTTTTGTAGGAGCTCTTAACAGAGTTAGTGCAGAGTTAGACGGTGCAGATAGAGAAAATGCTAACAATCGTTCAAGTGACTATAGATCTTTGAAGTTAGATGAAATTTATGCGATGAATGCTGCATTTTTGCGTGCGCTTTTCTTTGAGAATATAGACGATCTAGATAGCAGAATTACGATGGATACACTGTCGTTTATGAGACTTGAGAGAGATTTCGGTACTTTTGATGAGTGGCAAAAAGATTTTATTGCTTGTTGCATGTCTTCTCGAGATGGCTACGCTGTGACTGCATATTCAGTTTTTCTTAAGAGATACATTAATTTCTTTGTTGATAATGAGGCTAAAAATGTTCCTGTCGGTGCCCTTCCTTTAATTGTTTTAGAAGTTGATGCTAGCACATATACACGTGATTACTTAGATGATAGGCATGCCTATGTGATGGCAATGATGAAAGAATTCAATTGGGAAAAGATCGAGAGCCGATTCAAGCGCGCCGAAAAGGTATCAAAAGTAGCTACGGAGCGATAAGATGTCACTAAAGAGAAGAAAAAAGAAACTATTTTATGAGTCAAATTCCCTTTCAAGACTTCTGTTTGAGCAGGAAGATCTTTTTGGCGATGAAGAATCCGCCGACGAAGAGACTGCAGAAGAGGATACGGGAGACGATGCTGCTGAAGATGAACCTGCCGAAGAAGAAGGTGACGAAGGTGGTGAAGAAGCTACTGAGGAAGAACCTGAGGAAGATGAGATAGAAGTTGACTTAGACGATGAGGTAAAGCTATCCAAGTCAATTGATCAAGATTTAGAGGCACTTTTTATAGATTTTGAAACAGATGCCCGAAAAAGTAAGGAAATAGAATCACAAGCAGAAGAGTCTGAAGTTGTGGAAAGTCTAAGATTAGGCATGCTGTTGGAGCAAGAAACCTATGAACAAAAAATTGATCTTGAGAGATTCACCTCAGAAATAGCGCGCCTGGTTAAAAACTATACTTCTCTTTTAGATATGGAAAAAATGCTAGTTTCTAAAGCACGTGAGTTTGTGGCAACAAGGTACGGCGAAGAGGCAGAAACAGACTTAGTATCAATACTTGACACACAACATGATATTGCTATCGAGGAGCCAGAATCTTCAGAAGATGTCCCTAAAGATAAAGCTCCCATCGCCGTCGGCGCTGGAACAGGAGCCGCCGGAGGATCTGCAGCTTAATGGACGATCTTACAAAAAAGATCATTGATTTAGAGACGCGCAAATCTGTGCACATAAATTTAACTCGAGCAACTCATACGGAGTTCAGGAAATCTTTGTTTGATTACTCACTGTCTATGCAAGAAGTTTTTGAAAAGTTTGCAAGTCTCGTGGGAGAAAACGATTCTGTCGCAATGTCTATAATAGAAAAGACTTATAAAGACAAACGTGAAAAAGTCTTGAAGGTAACAACTAAGGAGGCAGAGAATTTATATGATGCAATTTCTGAAGTCGATCCTTTCAAGTAAAAAGAAAGAAATGAATACGAGTGAGCTACAGGCAGATCTTTTAGATGCTCTAAAGAGAATAGAGACTCTAGAGAATCAGATATTAGCTGCCAGCTCTGCTATTGTTGAGTTAAGTCATGCTGTAAGCAGTATAGCACTAGGTACTCAACATTTAGCCCAAGAGTTCACAGTGATAACTTCACTTTTACAACAAGCTTCAGAGGCGTTGATTAAGGATCAGCCAATTCCAGACGTCTCTAAAAAAGAAGCAGACGATGATGGCTATTTAAACTAAGGAACATTAACATGGCGAGAATAAAAGCATTTATGGACAAACATGTCGAGAGATTTATAAGCAGAAAATTTTTGGCTTGGGGCACAGCAACAGCTTTATGCATGCACGGTATGGTAACTAGTAGTGATTGGGTCGCTGTAACTTTAGCGTATATAGGATCACAAGCATTGGTAGATTTGGCTGTAAAGTGGAAGCACGGACCATCGGCAGATTAGGATTAAGATGAGTGAATCATTATCATTATGGTCTAAAATTTGGGGTTGGACCAAGAAAAAATGGGAAGTGGTCGTAGGCTTTATTGTAGGGCTTATAACTCTTATGACAGTTATGATGAGAAGCCAACAGCAAAAAAAAGTTTTAGAAGCTGCTAATAAGGCCCATGATAAAGAAAACAAGATCAATGAAAAAGCAAAAAATGATTTGGTCGACGGCCTGGCTAAGATATCTAGGGACAAAGACGAAAAGGTTAAGGAAATAATCAAAGAGTCTGATAAGGAAAAAAATGCCCTAGAAAAAGAGAAAGAGGAATTCGTAGACGAAAATACGAACTCTGATGATTTGGGGCGAAAAATAGCCGATCACTTGGGAGTAGATTATGTGGATACAAATGACGAATAAGTGTGTTGCAATACTTTGTATGTTTCTATTAATATGGTCACCCGCAGTTGTTTATGCCGAAAGTCCCCCAGCACCTGAAGATCCTAAGGTGAATATTTCATCTGTCAATTTAGGGAAAGTGAGTCAACTAAGAAAAGGGCAACACGCACCCTTTGCCGGAATTCTTCTTTCTGAAGAGGCAGCCGCTCGACTTTTTGCAGATATAAAATTTAGTGAAAGAGAGTGTCAACTTAGACTAACCCGAGAGTTAAGACTAAATACACTCCAGCTCACTAGTCAGATTGATGTATTTAAGTTACGATTAGACGTGGAAACTACCCGATCGACAGGACTTCTATCTGTCAAAGATGAAAGAATAAAGTTTTTAGAGAAAAATTGGCGGCCAACTCCGTGGTATGAGTCCGGAGAATTTTGGTTTGCAATGGGTGTTGTGGGAGGTGTTCTAATTACTGTTGGAGCAGGTTATGCACTATCACAGGCTGCGAAATAATTAATTTGGAGGTGAGATTCATGCGTCGACGTTTAAAAGAGCAACAATTATCCCAAGGGATATACGATCAAGTAGAAGATGAGAAATCCAAAAAGGAAGAGTCAGAAGAGCTACAGGATACTGTGGGACAAAATGTTCCAATTAACCCGGGTCCCCAGATGGCCACTCAACTTTCAGTCCAGCGTCCTCCGATTGAGGATGGAGACTTCACCCCGGGATCGGTTGAAGAACTAGCAAGGTCTGCTTATGCAATTTCTGAAGAAGTTCCATCATCTCAAATTGCTTGGTGGTACAAACAATTACAAGATCTTCTAGATGATGCTGTTGAAAGATCTGCAAAACCTCCCACTGAAGATGATCCTGAAGAAGTTGAAGTAAAAGAAGAAGTTGAAGTAAAAGAAGAATCAATAAGAAGCGTTATACGAAATTCTCTTTGGAAGTTATTAGAAGAACAATCATATTATGGAAATGCTCAGGACGAAAAAGATCTAGACCAATATAGAGGTACTGAAGTTGATTATTTTGGTGAAGAAAGCTTTGAGCCGCCTCCCGAAACATCTTCAGATGCTGTAAGTCTAGAAGATTTGGCGGCAGAGTTTGGTTATTCTGGAGCCCCGGGAATTCGACAAGAATTAAATCGATTAACAGATAGAATGGAATACTTCGCCACTAAAGTTAAGAAAGAAGACTTAAACGCACTCACAGACTTTGCTGTTGGTGAGTATATAAATGCAATGGAAACTTCAGACTTACTTGATCCCGAAGACATTGAAGATTTGAAAAAAGTGCCCCATATTGTAAAGGATATGGATTCTTTTAGATTCTTCTTTGTAAGCGCATTTGTTTTGCCAGCATACAAAGAAGTTTCACGTGAAGCAGGAAAGCGAATAAAATCACAGATAAGCGATTTGGGATTACCTAAAGAAGTTCATCAAACGATATACAATCAAGTTTCAGGAGGAAGCAAGCAAGATCCAGCATTCATAAATAAAAAGCTTGATCAGCTTGTAAAGAAAGGAGCAATCAAGCCGGAAGAGACCCAGGAGATTGCTGATAAAGTTCGAACTGCAATGTCTGTTTTACGATCATCAGCAGACCTAAGTGATGATTTAGTTCAAAAATCTTTAGATAAGTGGCAGTCTTTAAGTGCAGCCAAAAAGAAAACTTTACTAAATCAGGCTTTAGATCAAACAGACACACACCAGAGTGTATAATGTCTAATCTCTCAAATCTAATGAAGGAATACTTTGAGGAGTCCGATGATAAAGTCATCGGCGCGCCTCTTCTTATAAAAGAAAATCGAAGTATGCCTGTCGTCCCTGAGGTCATTACCTGGAAGATTGTGACAGATCCCGAAAGATTTATGAGAAGATTTGAGTTTAATTCTAGAGATAGACTTGTAGATTTTTTGGGTGAAGTTTTGGAGCTTGAAAATGAAATGAACCACAACGGAAAGTTAACTGTGGATCATTTGCATGTTGATATTGAAGTGTACACTAAATCAATTGATTGTGTGACAGAGCTGGATATAGAATACACACATGCGGTAAGTCAAATTTATGAGGATGTGGAGAATTATGGCTACAAATCAGAATGATGATCTAATAGACTACACATCATCCGAACATGTGATTATGAGTGAGGGTCTATCCATTGACTTAGGAGAAGAATATTCTCTTGAGCAAAGTCTAAAAATTGATGAAGCATCTTTTGTATGTACTGTACGACGTGCTAAAATAACTAAACCCTCGGGAGAAAGTCCTGAATGGGAGCTCGAGCTAGAAGTACCAGGATTATCATTGGTAGACTTATTAGAATTTGATAGAATAGTCTTACATTATAATAATGTTCAATTTTGTGCCCTGTCAGAGATAGAATTTGACAATAATTCTATTGCGGGACCGATAATTACCTTTAATGCAGAGAGGATACTTAATACACATGAGTGAACAAACATTTCAATTTGATAAATTTATGAAAGATATTGAAGAAAAAGAGCGCCTTCAAAAAGAACGCCGCGAAAGACTAACGCAAGAATCAGAGCAGTGGTCGGTTCGAGATCTAGATCAACGATATCGAGAACACCCCCATAATAGAATTACACGCTCATGGGAAAAAGATGGACGTTAATTTCAACAACCTAGACGCGTTTGTTGCGAAAGAGACACTCAAGGTAATAAGAGAAACTCTCGATGCACATTTAGGTGATGATTCAGATGAACGCCGCCGCCAACAAAGACAAGCAAAGATTGTCAAAAAGCAAAAGTTGCATGCAGATGATGCAAAAGATGAAACTAATGAGGCGGAAGAGGAAGAAGTCGACGAAGTTGAAGAGGAAGAAGTCGAAGAGAAAGGATCAGGCGTCCCAGACTCTGTAGATGATTCAACCGAGGATAAAAAGCCAAGAGAAGATCGAACAGGCGGTAAAGGAACTGAAGACTCTCCAAAGCTTGATACTCCTACACTACAACAGCTTAAAAAGCCCTCAGTAGGCGCTGTAATTGATAAATTAAACGCTCTCCGCGGCGGTCGATCTCTTAAAGATCCAGAAGTGAAAAAATCATTTTCACAATACTTTAATAATCTGACACAAAATGAAAGAGAGACGATGCTTGTTTTTTTGACAGGCCTCTCACAAATTTTGGCGGGTGTATCCAACGGTGTCGAAGCGATTGATCCCGGGGATGTAGGTCTTCGAGTTAAAGATAAGCCCGGGGAAACAAAATCTGCGCAAAAAGAGCTAAATCAACAAAAAGAAGACGAGAAAGAAAGAGAATCACTCCGTCCCGGATCTGCTGCATCTCCTATTGTTGTAGGAGAGTCTCAAAATAAATACAAACTTAAAAAGCTTTTAGATGCTTACCGGAGATACAAGTGAAATCTCGTCGGATACTAAAACAAAGAATACGAAAAATTATTTCTGAAGTACTTTCACTCGAAGAACCGGTGGAACAACACCGGTGTGTTTCTGGAGAGATGGTTCCTATGAATGCTCCAGAGTGTATCGATGATCTGGAGTTTAGAATTGAAGATGCTGCTGCTGATAGAGATACATGCAACACAAGGACAGATGCAAGAGTTCACTATAATGGTCTACTCAAGGTATTACGAAGAAAATTAAGGCAGTCAAAGAAATTACAGCCTGAAGCTGAATTAGAGGTGTTAGATGTCTAAAAAAATTAGAATGACTCGTAGTCAATTAAAAAGTTTGCTTTTGAAAGAAATGAATGGCACAAGATCCAAAAAATCTTCTTCCGTATTGGCAAATTTATTATTTGAAGAAGGACCCGCCAGTCTAGACGCTGCACAAGAACAAGAAGTTGAAAATAAAACTATTCTTGTGCTTTATGGCCCACCGGCTGCAGGTAAAGGAGCTGCCAAGAAGATGGCAACTCAGCTCGCCGGGAAAGAATTGAAAAAGGGAGAGAAGAATTTCAAAGACTTTTTGAAGTCTATGAAAAAAACTGACCCCGAGGAATACTCTAAGTTCTATCAAGAAGAAGACAAGGCGATGACCGATGCTACTACAAAGTCTATGCCTCCAAAGGTATTTGCTATGGCTCACAAAGCCGCCGGCGGCACCGCTGATAGTCCAGGAGAAGATCAAGGGGGGTTCGAGAGCGAAGTTGCTGAACATTTTCACATCAATGAAAACGGAAAGCAGTTCAACTTGTCTGATATTTTAAGCTGGAATACATACAAAAATTTAATGGAAGATGCAGACGGCAAGCCAGCTGCAGCTGCAGAAGCATTTGCCAAACATCCCGAGTCACAATCTTGGTTTGCTCAAGCACGTGGTTGGTCTAAAGAGATAGACGGATTTGAATTAAACACCTTTACAGGTGAATCTGGGGAGCCGGGCGGATTGACGCTAGGATTTCGCTACTACGCTTCAGAGAAATTTCTCGAAGATGTGGAAAAAGATCTTGAAGGCTTCCTATCCCAGGGAGGTGCTACTGAAACAGCTGCTAATGTCTATTTGGCAGATCAGTCTGGAGAGAGCTCTGCAAACCTAGACAGAATTAAAAAGTTTGGGGAACTGGCTGAAAAGCATGGCAATGTTAGCCTCGTAGGCGCTTACATTTATCAGCCGGCAGACAGAACGAAAATTGCAAATCTTCATAGAAAAGCTTTCGACATGGGCGGCCGACGTGTTGCACAGTCAGAAGTAGATAGAATCTACGACAATGCCCCAGAAGTTAATGTCAAGGGAAATACAGTTCAGGTGAAAAGCCCAGGCCCTGCCGTTGAAGCTATGCAACAAGCCGGCTTCGAATCAATCTATGTTTTCGCTCCGCCAGATGCATTTAATCCCGAAGAAGAAAAGGCAGCTGACGGCCGCCACGTCGGCGCAGCAATTTGCCAGCCTTTCGGTGCAGGAACAGGCTACTTTTCAATCGAAGGATGCGACGAGTTTGTTGAGGGAGGCTCGGAGGCAGACGCTCAGCAATACGCAGGAATGGAAAAGAAAGCAGTTAAAAAAGCAGGTCTTGAGGACGATGAAAAATTCCAGGACTCCGGAGGTTTGTTTCCTACATCTGCGGCAATAACGAAAAAGCACAAATCTAAACTAGTGGATGCACTCAATGATATGGGCTTCAACATTGAAAAGGCACAGCTACTTTCTTACCTCAAGGATTACGCCCCTCCCGGATCTAATCGACCAGGAGCCGGCGACTTTGGTAAAAACACATACTCTGATAAGCTTTTTGGCGGAGAAACAAATCCAACTGCAAAGTCGGCCAATTTAGGCAAGAGTAAAAAAGAAGAGTCAGTTAGATCTACCGGAACCACAGACAATCTCATTATGGAGAGATGGCGAAAATTGGCCGGTCTCCTTACAGACTAATGTATTAATGATTAAATGTGTGGTATAATAAGCACACACTTGTTATAAGGAAACACACATGGGCGGAGTCGCCGGACATTTAGCACATCTTCAGGAAAACTTGGACTTTACGTTCGGTGACCTCAAATCCATCCTAGGTCGAGTAGCTTCTGGCGAGATGCCAGTTGTCGAGAAAGTCGACGGTCAAAATATCTTCTTCAAATGGACAGTCGATCCGGACACCGGAGAGGTCCGAACCGCCCGAAACAAAGGGAATTTAATAAAGGGCGGCATGTCCCCTGAGCAGTTTACTGCTAAGTGGGCCGGCCACCCCGCTGAAGGCGCTTTTATAAACGGGTTTGAAGCTATTCAAACAGCACTGGCCCAGATCGGACCGCAGGCTGCAAAACAGATCTTCACACCTCAAACTGAGGGTGGACAGCGATACGTCAATGCCGAAATTATCTACACAGGCAATCCAAATGTCATCAATTACAACGGTGATTATATTGTTATGCATAATTTGCAGGAGTTTGACCCCACTGGCGAATTAGTAGATGTACAATTGCAGGGTGGAGAGTTTAATCAGTTGTTACAAGCTGTGGACGCTGCACAAACCGCAGATGATCAAAAGACCTGGTCAGTTGTGGGACCACAAGTGATTCAATTGAAAGATATAAGTCACACAGATGTGAATGAAGTCTTTTCAGAGAAGATCAGCGCTCTAGGGGTGTCTGACGGAATGACCCTGGGTGATTACGTGGAAGAAAAGCTGCGCACAGGAGTTGTGGGCAACCTTCCCATTCCAGTACACAAGCAAGAAGCGCTAATCAAGCGCATTATTGGGTTTGGTCAACATCAAGATCCAAAATCTCTACCCCCACTAAACGATATCAAAAAAGGTATCACTAAGGACGTGCAGAAGAGAATCAGTGCATTGGGAACCAAAGCCAACGCATCCAAAGCGATCGCTGCTGTACTGAAACCTGTTGAACTAGCTATTCATGATATGGCTGTGGAAGTGTTGAGAGACGTCGCATCGGCGCTCACAGCAGGTCACGACGAAGAATTGGATCGTCTTAAAGCTGAGCTAGAGTCTGCAAAGGAAGCCATTATGTCTGCGAGAGATGCAGACGCTGATACTCGTCGAGCTACAATGGAGCAGCAGCTGAAAAAGCTAGGAGATCCATCTAATATCGCCTCTAGCCTGGAAGGCATTGTATTTGAAGAGCCACCCGGAAGCAAGGAGCTATACAAACTCACAGGAGCCTTCGCGCCTCTAAATCAGATCATTGGGCGAGCAATGCGTATTCCCAAGGGTCAAAATGAGTCGCTATTGCGTGCTTATGTAAGGGAATTTGTTGGCGGTGTGATGTGAGTGAGAGGCTCTTAAGAGAATATGTGAGCAAGATTCTGTTGTCCGAGTCGGGCGATAGAGGGTTTGAGTATGAATTAACTCTTGTAGACGCCCTCAAGACCGACCCATCCATCGAAGTGACAGAAGTCGCCGGAAATAACAACTCTATCTCAGACTTGGGATTTTCTGTGGGCGGTGTGCTTGTAGGTGCAGAAGTAAAACTCGGACATGACGATGTGAACCTGGGTGCTATAAGAAAGCATCATTTTAAGTCATTGTCGTGGGACGGTAAAAGCTTTGTAGGCGTCGTCAGTCCTGAAAGTGACATGGCTGATGTCGCCAAGATGCTCATAAAATCTTTAAACAAGTCTGAAGTGAAGAAAAAGTTTAAAGACCTTGAGCCCTACGTCACTCCGTACAAGTCTCTCCCATGGGACCTCAAAACATCATTTGGATTCGATGCAGGAAGCCAAGATGAGAAGGACCTTTACTGCATCTTAAGAAACGAGCCGAACCCGGACAGACAGGCTGATTTTCCGATTCCCCCGGGAGCCACTCCATGCCCACGCGGCTCTAGGCAGATAACAAATCCTGGGTCCGGTGTGGCTAATATAACTGCTGAAGAAGCCAGAGCCATCATTGCAGGAAAAGCCGCACCCAATGGAGCAATGACAAATTATGTTATTGTCGGGCACGGCGCCGGATCAGAAGGCATACCTGCCGGAGAAATCTACAACTTGGGCAGTGATCCATTGTTTACGGGCGCGCCCATTTATGATCCTGCATCGGTCGGAGTCGAAGTGAGATTCGGCGGGTCAGGAGGAAGCTCTGGCGGTCGGAGGTATAGCTTCATGTTCAAGACGAAGCCAACAGGTCAAGCATCACCAGGCCTCTCATTTTCGAGCGCACAAGAATTAGTAGATATCTTTAAGCGTGGAGTGCAAAGAAAAAAAGCTAATGATGCTAAACAAGCGAAAGAAGCTAACGGATCATAGCTGATATTTAGAAAATAATGAAATTAACCAAACGACAACTTAGAAGAGTGGTACTAGAGGCACTGATAACTGAAGGGCCGCGGCCCAAAATGAGTCGCTACTGCGTAGTTATGCAAGGGAGTTTTTAGTAGGATGAAGATAAACGAGCAAAGATTGCGTAATCTGATTCGAGTAATACTCGAGGAAAGAATTGTCAACTTTTTAGACACAGAGTATTATGTTTCTGATGACATCATAGCTCAGGTAAAACAGCTACTAAAAACCGGGGGAGACTATTCTGATGAAGCATTTGGTTATATGGCCGATCCCACAGGATTTTCCCCTGAAGACCAAACATATACATTTGACACGAATGGAAAATCAGCAATATCTAAGGCATTTGGCTGGGAGACTAATAAGTCTGGCGACATTAAAAACCCTGAAGACGCCCAAAAATTCGAGCAACTAAAAAAGGTCGTAGGTGTTTACGGCCCCATGGGAGAGCAGGCAGCAAACATATTGTTAAATGATGAAAACCCACAAAATTTCCCGCTATTCAGCCATACAGGAGATCAGCCCCCGGATCATCCAGCAGCGCAAGCATTGCTAAATCTAGAAGATAGCAAGAGAGGGCAGGCAGCCGGAAAAGGAGAAATTTTAGTAACTCTCCTTTACGGCCCTTCCGATTCACTAGCAAAGGGAGATGAAGTTGATGTTCGAACTCTAAACAAGGGCGATTGGCACGTCAAAGATATAAGAAACAGCCCTAAGGGAAATGTTTCTTGGGGTCAGGCCAAAGAAGGTAGAGAACAATTTGACAAAGAGATAAGAGCTCAAGCTGAAGCCCTGGGTATTGATGCTGAAAATCTTTTAAAGGCTGCTAGCGGAAAGCCAAAGTCGCTAGGCGTCGAGACTGCAATGGAGCAGCTCGAAACTTCCGGATTACCGACAGACCCAGAGTCTTTACAGAAATATGAAATTGCTTTTGACGCAGGAATGAGAAAAATGGCTGCCTCAGGTGGCGCTCAAGGTGTGCTTTTTATAACCCCAGAAGGATTTCAGTGGACCCCGGCAAATGAAGTAAAATTTTACGGAAATGAAGTAAATACTGGTCGTGTGAGAATTGCGATGCCAGGCACAGATAGTGGCGTAGGATTTGCTAGTCTGCATAAGGGATATGCAGAAAAACAGCAGGCAAAATTAAATGCTGCTAGAGAAAGAATTAGCAGCATTTGGGACAAGATAAAAGAAAATCCTTTAGATGTACGTTACAACAAGCTATCAATGCCTATTTTGAAGGACTTTCTTTTAGTTCGTGGGATAATGCCTGCTGACTTAGGGATAGAGGGAATAGCTACATGGGGAAAATTAAAATCTTCCCATAAACCTGCGATTATTGACAACTTAAAGAACACAGAGAACCTTCAAGAAAGTTTAGATAATTTACGAAACCTTATTCGTGAAGCACTTCTATTAGAAGAGCTCACCAAGACCGATAAAGCCGAGATCAAGAGAATCGCCAAAAAGCAGGCAAAAAGTGTGCTAGATTCAGAACTGGACAAAGCATTAGGTACCAGTTTTTTCGGCAACAAGGGCAAAGTAAACAAGTTCGTAGAAGACGAGATATCGAAACGCTTCAAAGCCGGAGATAAAGACAAGGACTTCTCTGATGCCGTGGAAAAAGTGGCCAAGAGAGTGCTCCAGGCCCTTTATACGATGCATTACAAGAGGAACAACCTAATTAAAACTATGCCAGTCCCAAAAGGCTGATATAAAGAGGAAATTTTAACCATGAAAATCTCAAAAAGACAACTGCGAAGAATCATCAAGGAACAAACAGCGCAATCCATGCGTGTCGAACCAGATGTTCAGGGCGGACTCTGGCAAAATGCAGTTGATGGTATATGGCGTTGGCTCGATGACGAAGCAATGGCCGGCACTGTAGATATGTCAGACCCTGCGGTTCAAGGTACATTTGCTGATGCATTGGAAACTGTAGCAAGTGAACTAAGAAAAGGGAGCCAAAGTTGAAAATCACAAAAAGCCAGCTAAGAAGAATCATTCGTGAGAACTGTGGAGGAGACCACGATGCACCTGTTGAGGTGGTTGCTGAGCCTATAGTTGATGCAGCACCTGCGCTTGTTTCAGAGAGTGTCCCTCCTGAGCATGCATTGATGGTTGAAATGGAAGTTGCTTCTCGAGCTCTAACACAAGTTGTGGAGTCAGTGCAGAATGCAGCACAACTTTGCACTAATTGTAATGAATCAGTAGCAGCTCAGGCACCACTAGTCGAAGCCATGGTAGCTCAGGCTGAAGCTCTTCAGGAAAACCTTGAAGCCCAGGCCGAGATGGTATTGGAAAATGCCGCATCAGTCGATGCTCCGGTTCTTGATGTAGTCGAAGATGTGCTAGCTCTCTAGTTAACAAACTCATACATAACAATTATAAGTTAAAGACTCGCCTCGCCTGTTCGAACTTGTGCTTACTGTGCGCTCATAATACTTATATTGTATGAGTGTAGGATCAGTAGGCAGTATAGGATCAGCAGGCGGCGCAGCAAGCCAGGGCTCCATAGGCGGAGCCGCTTCAGCTGGAGGCACAGGAGCAGAAAGTGCTGGTGGTGCTGGAAGCATAGGAAACACTGGAGGCTCGTCAGCCCCTAAGAGTTCAGATGGTTCCAACATCACCAACAACACAAACATCACACAGATGAGTACACAGAACTTTGTATCTCTTCACAATGGATGTCAACAAACAATGAGTCCAGATGGCGTCGGTGCCATGGGCGCCTCGCAAGAAGGAGGCATGAATCTCAAAGAAATTGTTGAAATGATGATGATGATGATGTTATTAAAGATGATGCAGGATATGATGCAACAAATGTCCGGTGGCGGCACCGGAGGAATGATGGGAGGCTAGCAGTTGGATGCCTACTAAGTTTTCAGTGGGAGATCTAGTGCAGGTCGACATATTACCTCAGCAGTCTAATACTTCTATTTGGAAGAAGAGCGCCGAAGGCACACATCTAGGAATTGTCGTTGATATTGTTGATTCTCCTACTCCATTTTTTTCTGAATGTTTGACAATAAAAGTAAGTAACGGTGATGTCTTGACGTTATCACCCAATTTGGTGAGTTCGATCAATGACTAGGGGGAATAATGATTTATACTTTACGGAAGGGAGATAAAGGGCAGGAAGTAAAGCGCCTGCAGACTAAATTAAAAATTACAGCTGATGGAGACTTTGGTCCTAAAACAGATGCAGCTGTAAGAATACACCAAACATATGCTAGTTTGGTTGCAGATGGCCTCGCAGGCCCGAAGACTTTAAATAGTTTGGGGATTGAGGTGTATGGGGGAATTGATGTTTCTGCTTGGAACGGAAAAATTGATTGGTCAAGAGTGGCATCTGATGGCGTAAAATACGCATGGGCAAAGATCACAGAAGGCAGAACACATACAAATAGGCCATACAAGACAAACTTAGCCGGCTGTCACCAAAACGGTATTATAGTAGGGGGTTATCATTTCGGTCGCCCAGATACAGGTATCGATCAGGGTATACATCCAGATGCAATTGCTGAAGCCAACCATTTTTTATCAAAAATTGTACCTCTCATCCAACCGGGCGATCTAGCACCTGTTCTTGACTTAGAAGCAGGTATGAAAACAGACGACCAGCATAATGTAGATTGGTGTCTGGCGTGGCTAGAATACGTCGAGTCTGAACTGGGCGCGAAACCTCTAGTCTATACAGGGGGTTGGGCAGTCGATCTTTACGTTCGAAAAGCTTCAAAAAGCTCTCTCAAAGAACTAGCTGAATATCCGCTGTGGTGGGCAAGATACGCCACACCAATAGACGGTACTGCTATCGATCCTGAGAAAAATCACAAGATGCTCCCATGGGATGAGTGGACAGTCTGGCAATGGACACATAAGGGCCAGATTGATGGAATTAAAGGCAAGTGTGATAGAAATTGGATTGCCGGTGGTAAATTAAACAGTCTTTTGATACCATAGTTATGAGATATGGCAACTCTTCATATATTTGATTTTGACGATACCCTCGTAAGATCTGACAGTTTAATTCGAATCACACATGCTGATGGTTCTAGTGAAGAGCTGACTTCTGAAGAGTATGCCAAATACAGAGAAAAGCCCGGCGACCAATTTGATTTTTCTGATTTTGATGCATATCCACCCAACGCACAGATAATTGAAGAAGTGTTTTCTGAACTAAGGGCAGCAATTGCCCTAGACGGACCACAGTCTGTTGTGATTTTAACAGCTAGATCTAATCCTGATCCAGTACATCATTTCTTGCAGGACAACAATATAAAAGGTGTTGAAATAAAAGCCACAGGGTCAGCTAGCTCTATGGTAAAAGCTCGTTATGTTTTGAATAGACTTAAAAATGAAGAATTTGACGAAGTGAGGGTGTTTGAAGATAATGTTGCAAACATAAGAACAATTCAGAAAGTAATCGAACCTACCGGTGTAAGATTCAAGTCAAACAGAGTTTCTAGACAGGGTGTACATTCAGAAAGCACACAGAGTACACAGAAGTACTCTCTGGTTAACCTATTAATAATATAGGCAGGTTATTATTAAAGGGACCTTAGAAGGCCTTCTGCAGCCCTCTAGAGCTATCCTTTGATAATCGCAGAGATATAGGCTCTTAGGTAAGCTTCGGCTTTGAGTGGACAAAGGGTGTCGTAGGCAGCTTTCGCGTCCATCTCCGATGGCATTGACTTTGCAAATTCATCAAAGTTTCCACATTTAATAAATTCTCGAACTGCGGTACCGCTAACGTCGGGTGTGCCAACCCCTCTTGTAAATGCTCCCGGATTTTCTTCAGCGGCAAATTTTACTGCGCCAGCCGCATACGCTTCTGGAAAATATTTTTGAATGGCAGCGGGAGAGTAATTTCTAGCAGTATCAGTAGGGTCAGAATAAACTGTGTATACATTGTCTAGGTGTCCTTCTAGCGCTTTTTCGTTTGCGTCAATTAGAACATCATAAACTTTCTGTACGGGGGATCCGCCATATACAGGGGTAACATTTCCTGGAAGGATAGGCTCAATTTGCCCGGACCAAATTTTCTGCATGTCGGAACCGCGAATGGGTAATTCGCCTTTTCTTTTTCTGTCTGAAGTAGAAACGTACAACATGACTTTATCATTTTCTCTTGCTGCAGTAGTCACTAGAGCGTGATGTCCTGCATGGTATGGCTTTGCAGCCATGGGTAGTAAACCGATTCTCATTATAAACCTCTTGCCTATATGTTATATTTATGTGTCGAGGTCCAAATGAACAAGAATTTAAGTGAAGCAATTCGAAAACAACGAATTCGGCAAAGTCATAGACTTGCTATAAAAAATGCACTGCTCGTGGAGCAAGAACATACCCTGTACTCAACTTTTGTCCAACCTTTTACAGATGTTGTCCAAGCTGTGGGATTGACGGGGCAAGATATCTTGAATGCCCTAAAGCTACAGTTTGACTTAGTGTTTACTTTAAGTCCTAAAAAAATGGAAGAAGCACACCAAAAATTTGATGCCAGAAAAGCCAAAATAGCTGAAAAGTGGGGACCGATCATGGAGAGAACTGATGAAGCATTAGCCAATTCAGATGTCAATCTTTTTGCAATGATTATGGCCCCGGAACTTTTCTTAGCAACTGAGGCTCTGGCGGGAGCCTATCAAGCAGCGGATTCTATGGGACAATATCTGGCCGATGCAGGGTGGAAAGTTCCATTCGCTTCAGCAATATTAGGATATACACCAGATGGCGGCGGCGGCGGCGGAGGCGCCTCCGGCGGAGATGATCAATCTCTTTTAAGTAAGATAACATCACTTTTTGGGATCGAATCAGCTTGGCACAAAGGACCTCTAATTGTTGAGCAGCAGAAACCAAAAAAAGAGACTGATTTCAGAAAAGCAATGAA